>ENA-OWNT01000094-OWNT01000094.1-seawater-metagenome-genome-assembly--contig:-NODE-94-length-277813-cov-7.097766_pt1 | contig 277813 bp, 204 predicted proteins | sample MGYA00238136_ERZ651165 | MGnify/ENA primary metagenome ERZ651165 (study PRJEB26861, sample SAMN08777766) | seawater metagenome | isolation source: coastal seawater | place: USA: Florida | collected... | reverse complement strand
TTCTCTATGGGTAACAACGGAACGGAACTGTTATCATCTGTTACAAAAGTGGATACCTTACTCCAGGAACTACTTCCCAATCGGGTCCGGGCCTTTATTCGCCAGTAATAGGTTTTGTTGGGTTCTATTTGAACTTTGGGAAAATCTCTTTGTGTATCAAATACTAGCCCTTGCCGAGAATCCTGTAGCATCTGAGTATCTATTTGCACCGTGTACTTACACGCCCAGCTAGTATCCTTCCATTTCAACTGAATTGAATCTGAAGTAACTCTTCTACCGTTCAAAGGGAAAGTTGTTCTGGGTTTGCGATATGATTTATTCGATGATATTGTCCAATCCGAGGTATCCACTTTGTTTATGAACCTGGCTCTGTACATTGCCGCTGTATCAAATGGAAGCAACATCGCTACTTTATAGCCAGATACTGTAGTATCCATCAGCAACGAGTCTTTGTCCACTATATGACCGTTAAACAACTGGAACTGAACGGTCCCCTCAAAATCAGAAAGTGCTACTACTTCAATTTGGCTCTCTATAAAATCGGTCCTGAAAGTACTTCTATAGGCCTTGGGACGGCGAAGAGTTTGAACTGTAAGAGCTCTGCTACTCCACTTTTTTTCTTCATATCCGCTGTTATAGGCGATCCTGTACCGAATAAAATAGGTTTGTCCCATATACAGGTCTGGTACTTCAACATCAGCTTTGTCAGATTCCAAGGTGACTTTTTTATCAGAATCAAATTGCAAAGTGGTGTCCAACTCTACCCAAACCTTTTTAAAGTCGGTTCCATAGCTGGCAAAAGATAGGTTTCCCTTAGGCACAAAAAGTTCATCATCAAACAGCTCTTCATGAATCCCATTAAATGAAATCGGCTTTTCAAAATTATCCTGGAATACACTAATGGAATTCCATATCGACGTATCGTTTTTATGATGTACCCTCCACCTGACGAACAGCTTATCATCAGGAATAGAGGATCCCAATGACACCTGAGCTTTGTAAACTCCCTTGTACATCAATTGAGGGCTTTGAAACAATGAATCCTTGGCAATCTCCACTTCAAGAGTGTCTTTATAAGCACTGAAACCGAAATCAAGTACGATCGGTCTCGTCAACTTCTCTCCGTCCTGAATAAAGTATAACTCAGGCCCTACGAGCCTAAATTTTGATGCATGAGACCATTTCCCTCTTATGCCATTGTGCTCATAGGCTGCTCTGACATATAAATCAGTATCGAAATCTAGATTATTAACGGCCACATATCTATTTGACAACGTATTCAAGGTTATTGAAGAAAAAAGAGAGTCCGTAGATAACTGCCATCTACATTTCGCATTTATTCCGTGCGAACCAAACAACATTGACGAAGTAGCAAAATTGTAGGAACCTTTAGAGAGGTACACGTCAGGTCTTACAAAACCATTGACAAACCTAGGTGCAGACCATTTTCCTTCCTTATTTCCTTTAATGGGTTTTATGCGGTAAAATATCTTACCAAAGGGATTAGGAGGTATAAAACTATATGATGGAGCTGAAGTTGTATCAACCAAAAGACTTGGAGAATTGAAAGTAGCTACAGTGTCATATTCCATTCTATACAGAGAGGCGTAACCCTCATCCCAATACACATTAAATCGCGATCCGGCATCAAAGTACAACCTGTGATATTGAATGCGGATGCTGTCAGAAACTGTTATTTTAAAAGCACTTGACCACATTGAAGCACCCTGGTCGGTAAATATGCGTGATCGTACGAAATAGGTCGTACCAAGGTCTAAGTCGTCTAAAGAAACACCTATTCTCTTTTCATGCACAATAAGTTTATCATCACTAAGATTGAATTTATTAGATGTTGAAATTTCCGTGTAAAATGTGGTTTTGATTCTTCCTGTGGAAACCCTGAAATCTAATTCAATCTTACTAAAGACTGTATCTCCGTTCTTATAGTTAATAATAGTTGGCGGATCAAACTGTCCAAATGCAGCAAAACTGCATAGAAGAAATAACAGGGCTGACAATACATTTTTCATAAGCTCTTTCTTCAAACCTAATTGGATACCATGCTTTAACGTGCAATGTGCCCGGCTTTCCAGATGCGTTAAAATTCGTTTGACCGAAAAGCCACTAATGGCGGACGGTCATTTTGATATTCCCTATTGACCTTCAAAACCAACGCACTACTCATTAAATCCGTACAGTTATCAAATGGGAGTTTAGTAACTCACTCTACATTACTACCTTCCAACACAATAAATTAGGTTATGCTGAATATGAAATACTTTGTCATGGTGGGGCTGCTGTTTTGCACATCTCTTGTTGCCGCACAGCCCAGTAACGACGATTTTAGTAAGGCTATTGAGATTCAGATCAATGAGGACGGTTTCGCTTTCGAAACCCACGTAATGTCCAAAGTGAATTTTAACAAGGCCAGTAAAGAATCCTCAGAGTATTTCGACTCCCTATCGGTGTTACACGATGTTGATGACAAAAGTGTCTGGTACACTTTTGAAATACCCACTGCAAGAAGTATACGCATTGACATTATGCAGCAAGGAAGTGCCATTGGCTTAAAAGATGTAGGCCTGGCAGTTTACAAAGCTGGAACGAGCTTACCCGGAAGGAATGATATTGACAGAACATTCCCTGTCATTCACAAGTTTGGCTCATCAATTAATTCATGCGCAAAGCCTGGAAAATACTATATACAAGTTTGTGCAAACAGCAGGGTAAAAAGCACATTATGGATAGAGTTTACCACTAGCAAGTCACCGCAGGGAAAGTACGATGAGCGTAGGGATGCCTATTATTTCGATACCATTACATCCGCATCAAAGCTGGAGTTTGAAGTAGGTTGCCTAAGCATTGACACTAGCGATATTGCCTGCAAAGATGACGATGTATATACCCAAAGTGCATGGTTTGTATTTAAAACAGACTCACAACCCGACCTGTTTTGGTTAAAACTAAAACCACTTTCCTATTTTGGAAAATACCCCAGCACCTTAATCAACCTACTTGAAGGCGATGCCAGAGATAGCAATGCCACTTTGCTACCCATTATAAGTTGTGAAGACAGCCTCGATCTTGATTGCGCCTTAAAACCTTTTACCAAATACACTCTGCACCTTAGATACAAGCGCTATTTAGATGCCAGGTATAAAATAAAGTTTAGGTCACGTGGCTTCGGAGATCCCATGAGTGCCAATCCCAAGGCGCTGGATACTTCAGTAACCTTTGGAAAAGTCCAACTGCCCTACTTCAAGGAAATTCATGAGTACCTTGACTGCAAGTCGAGAATGGAAAACTACTCCTGCCACAATGTGATTCCCGACGCCGCCAGCCTTAAAAACGGACCGTTTCGTTTACACTCGCTCATTACCTTCACTGTTGAAGATTCTGCCACGCTTCGGTACTATCCCAGGTTTTACACCAACTACCCCTTGGAAAAAGAAAATGAAATAGAGCCTTTGTGGTCAACCCGCATTTTTATAGGAAACATAGCCGACTCATGTGAACTGGACTTTGAGCAATACCTGTACACAAAAACCTGTATCCCTCCCGGCACCTATACTGTGCAGCTCATGGTACAGGAAGATATTGACAAAGAATCGCTGCTGGGAACCATTGCAAAACTTGATGTAAAGCTGCGAAAACTGGTTTTTCAAAAGAAGGCTACCCATTACAAACCACAACTCGCGGAAAACCTGGATACCCTCTCCTACCAAAAGTCTGTTTTGGGCAAAAAACGCAAAACCATTGTGAGCAGTACCGACTACTTTGGAAGCCCGGACACTTTTTACAGAGTAGGAAATGTTACGAAAACAGGTAGGTTTATCTTCAGGAAATTTTACCTCAAGGATTCCGCAAAAATTCGAATTGAGGAAATAGGCCTCAATCGAAGGGGGGCATTTGGATACCTGCTCCGTGGCGAACCGCTTGATCCAAATGCTTCAATGGTAGATACATTGTACGGAGGGAAAAATCCATTCAACCGCGAGCATCCTTATACCAGTAAATGTGTGGATTTAGAACCAGGTTGGTACACTGTGGTAACCCAACTCGTTTTTGATTGCTTTAGGAAGGACCTGGTGAATACCACGGTACTGGAAATACGAATTATTAAGGCGCCACCGTCTAATTACAACTATGCCAAAAGAGCCTGTCTGGTAGAAAACCTTAGTCCAATAGGTGCAGCTTCCAACTATGGAACTGTAGAGAATCCGCGTCACCGCAATGTGTATTCCCTACCTACTGCCTACTTCGACTGTGATCCTGATTTGCCCAGACACCTTCCAAAAGACTGTGATTTTAAAACCAATCACCATGCCTATTACATCTTTAATTTAAAGGAACCTGCTTTTGTGACCATCAGGGCCAACGACCCCACTTACCGGCATATGCTTTTCCCTTATGATGCCAGAAAAGATTCTTCCTCCTTTTCCGACCTAAAAAATGCGATTGGGCCATGTAACAGTGAAACATATCCCGGATACAAACAGTACTGCAATTTGCAGCCAGGTATATATACCATTGCTTTTACGGGCAGGGTGAGAGACAGCTTAATGCCTCAAATGACCATTGCCCCTTACATAAAAACCAGCAATGACTTTGCCAAAACAGCCTTTGATATGGACTCACTTAAGGCGGGTACCAATACGACTCCTACTATACGTGTAGGCTGCGGCACAGGCCTTTCGCCGCTAGACTACCCTAAAGATGTAAGAAGCCTCATTAACTACAGTTCTGTAAAAAGTCCTGTAGAAAAGAATCTAAGTATTGGCAGATCCTACAAGGGCAATATTTGGTTTACATTTACCATTGAACGGCCGGGAGAAGTTGAAATTACCGGAGAAGTATTAAGCCATATAAACCACAGTTTCGGTGAACTTGTCCCCATGCTGGTATATGAGGCTCCGGCCGGACAGGAAATCGATTTTGCCACATTAAGTGCTTCAGGAAAAATAGACACTACCGAAGAAATGGGGCTTACTTTAATGACCATGGACTATGACGAAGAAAAAGGCAAACTTGCCTTTAACAAGGCCAATTGTGATAAAAAGCGCTATTACGTACTGCTCACCTTGCTTGATTATTCTCGTCCGCCGGGCTTTTATGAAGAGTTTTTGCCCAACATCAATTTACAATTGAGTGCAGAGTTTAAGCCCAGCGCCAATGCGAGTGATTTAGGCGACTACTGTAGCAACGCGGTAAACCTTACCATAGGCGACGATGATACCGATACAGAAACGTTGAATATTTCCTGCCACACCATAGGCGAATCCTATGGAGAAAATGGCAGCAACCTGCAATGCCTGGGAAACAAGGATGAAATAAAGACTTCCTGGTACAAGGTGAATTTCACGGGAAGCAAGAAAAACGACATAGAATTTGAAGTAGCTGAAGAATCAACGGCACTTCCACAGGAAATTAAATACCGAATTCTGGTGGGATCATGTACCGCTATGAATCCCGGTCACTGCGTAGATGAAGTAAGCGGTGCCTACAAGGAAGAGTGCATGGAAGAAAAGGTGTATTACCTGCAATTAAGTACTCCTATAAACACCATTGGTAAAGTCACATTTACCGCCACCAGTACCATCTCTAAATCACAACTCTGTCAACCCAAAATATATGCTTCTGCCATTGCTGATTTTAACTACTTGCACGGATGCTCCGGAAACGACAGTACACAATTCTTGAATATAGGCACTCAAGGTGATAGCATTACCTATTTATGGAGTTTTGGAGATGGAAGTACCTCTTCTCAAGTATCACCTAAGCATTGGTACACACCTCCAGCTTCAGGGATAGATTCCTACCAGGTAAGTCTTCTGGTAACAAATACCAACACTGATTCTTTTAATGAAGTAACGCGCACTGTTTACGTAGAACCCGCTAAAACATTTGATTTGGGAGCCAATGAGGTAAGTACTTGTACAGATAGCTTTCAAGTGAAAATTCCTGAAAACATAAGTCCTTCAAGCGTTACATGGACTCCATCGGAATGGACAAGGGAACCCAATAAAATTCAAACCACTCTACACTTGGGCAATGCCTCACAAAGGCGTTTTACGATAGAAGTAATTGAAAACAATTGCATATTTAAAGACGAAATTACCTTAACAAGTGAGCGCATTCCTGATGATACCACGCGTTTGCTTCTATGCCCCGGAGATGCTCATGAAGTGAATTTAAAAGACACCTTCCCTATTTTTAAGTGGGACGACGGTAGCACCAACCAAGTACGGTTCCTGAAAAAAGAAAAAACCTATATCCTCACCACTGGATATGATCCGGAATGCCAGTCCAAACACCGGTTTGAAGTAGACTTTCACCCAGCGCCTCAATACAGCTTTGAACCCTTTAGCAATTGCATCGGTGATACGGTTAACGTGAAGTACGACCCAATTAATGATTACAGATTTACCTGGAATGATAGTGCCAGAACACCTTATAAAGTGGTTTATGAAACAGGTTGGCATTCAGTTACCATCCACACAAGCAATGGCTGTTCATTCAAAGACAGTTTCTTCATTGATGCCGGCAATCTGAAGTTGCCTAGCCTTAGAGATTCTTTTGTGTGCACCAAACCCTTCTATCTAAGATCACCAGTAAGTGGAGCCATATACAATTGGAGTACAGGAGCCAAAACTCAGGAAATATCGATTTCAGAAAGTGGCACTTATACCCTGTACCTAAATGCCAACGGTTGTGTATTCACAGATGATGCCATCATTCAGTTTTCCCAGCTTGATGAAGTACAAATTGCTGATACCTCAGTTTGCGATAGCACTTACATTGACCTGAACTTTGATGACAGGTTCAACTATACCTGGGAAAATGGCGCTACCGACCATCGGGTACGCTTTATCGAAAGCGGAGTACATCAAGTATCAATAAAAGAAGAGCATTGCCTTCGCGAGGAAGAAATTGAAATTGACTTCGTTACATCTCCTACATTCGATTTTATAAGGGATTCACTGGTTTGCCCTCCATTCGAAGTCACCCTAAAAGTTCCTGAATCGGATAAAGTACTCTGGAGTACCGGCGAAACGAGCACCGAACAGATAATGGTGGACACAGGTACCTATTGGGTTCTTGCTCAAAACGGAAACTGCATGTCTTCAGATACGATAAGCATATCTTTTGCAAATTGCTTTACCGAGCTCTTTATCCCCAATGCCTTTACTCCTGGCAAAAAAGATCAGATCAACGAGTATTTTTTGGCCAAGGGAATGAACATAGAAGAGTTCCATATGAGTATCTACAATAGATGGGGAGCCTGTCTCTTTGAAAGCGATGACCTCATGGAAGGATGGGATGGAACCTTCAAGGGTAAAGAATGTCCAAATGATGTGTACATGTACTTGATAAAATACAAGGCTGAAGGCCAGGGTCTAAAGGCAGCAGGTGCCGGATTCAGGCTAATTCGATAAAAACCAAGCACTTTCAGTCACTGAGATTTGACATCAAATTCTCTAAACAATACCCAACATTGAACTATTTTTAAAAAGTTAGAGCACTTGCGCAACCCTTATTGCAAAAGCTACGTCTATCCCCTACAAACCCACATCTTATATCTCGAAAAAAGGGATTTAGCTCCCCGCTAAGTCCTTTTTTATTTCCCCTAAAATTCAATTTCCAACTCTTTAATTCTTTTATTTGGAGTTCAAACAACACTAGGATATGTCAAAGTACGACGAAATTGAAAGGCTGGGTAAGCTAAGAGAAGAAGGGAACATCAGTCAGGAAGAATACGAACGTGAAAAAGAGAAGATTCTGAACGCAGCACCACCCGCTGCCAAGAATGTAAACGGAGACCTGGGTATGGACCCAAAGAGCTTTGCGCTATTGCTCCATCTTTCATCGCTCATCTTTGGGATTTTTGGTCCGCTTGTAATGTGGCTTATTGGTAAAGAAAAAGACTCATTTGTTGATGCCCACGGAAAAACGGCCGTTAACTTTCACATAAGCATGATTATTTATTACGTAGCCAGTGGTATCCTATCGCTCATATTCATTGGTATTTTCATGCTTTTTGCCTTACTCATTATGCAATTGGTTTTCACCATTATTGCTGCTGTTAAGGCCAATAATGGCGAGCATTACAACTACCCATTAACTATTCAGTTCATCAAATAGTTGTTCTGGTCACTACCTGCAAATTGTGGGAAAGTGGGTAAAGCTGAGTACCGTATCAATTAAGAAAACTCGGCTACATTTGCAGTCACTCAAGGGGTGTCCTTACTGGCTTTTAGTTGGTATAGGACTGAGAGAGTCCCTCAGAACCTGATCAGGTTAGTACCTGCGATAGGGATGAGTAAGCATTTCTCAATGCGGCAGTATGCCGTCATCCTTTGTTTGGTTTAAACAACAAACTAAATGAAGCAATTTTTACTAAGTATTCTTTGTGTTTTCGCACTTCAAAGCGCCTTTGCGCAATTTTTAATCAAAGGGAAAGTACTGGACAAAGAAACCGGCGAAGCAATTATCGGAGCCAGTGTGTACCTTTCAAACGACCTTAATCAAGGAGTAGTTACCGATGTAAGCGGTACCTTCCAGCTACGAGTTTCAGAGCAAAATATTGAGCTGGTGGTAAGCTCTATTGGCTATGAAACCCAAAGGCTTTCGCTTGCTCTATCAAAAACCGATGATGGAGAATGGAGTGAACTGTACCAGGAAATTGAACTGGTGCCTAAAGTAACCGCCTTACAACCCTTTATCAAGTATCCCAACATCAAGCTGGATGAAAGCCAGATAAAAACGGCTGTAACGCTGGATGCTGCTGACCTACAAAAAATCAATACGGGTCAAGACATCCCTGTATTGCTCAACTCCACTCCCTCACTCATTTATACCAGCGATGCAGGAAATGGCATGGGTTACACGCAGTTTAGAATAAGGGGGATGGACCTTACCCGTATTAATGTAACCATTAATGGTGTGCCAATTAACGATCAGGAGTCGCACGGCGTATGGTGGGTAAACATGCCCGATCTGGCAAGTTCTATCAACTCCATACAAGTACAACGTGGAGTAGGAAGCTCCAGCAACGGTGGACAGGCCTTTGGATCAAGTGTAAATATTGAAACCAAAAACCTTAGTCTTCAGCCATCTGCCAGGCTTGCCACTTCTTATGGCAGTTTCAACTCTTACAAAACCACTGCTGAATTCTCTACAGGAATACTGTCTAACAACTGGGGCTTTAGCGGACGTCTATCAAAAGCCTATTCTGATGGCTACATAGACAGGGCTTTTTCTGATTTGAAATCCTACTACTTCACTGCCCAGCACCTTACGACCAAGTCGTCACTACGCTTAACAGCCTTTTCTGGTAGAGAAAAAACCTATCAAGCCTGGAACGGTGTAGCCGAAGAAGACTTACTCAACAATAGAACGAGTAACGTATACACCTACGAAAACCAAACCGACAACTACCAGCAGGACCATTACCAACTACACTATTCAAGACATCTGGGAAACCTTACAGCCAACGGTGGTTTGCACTACACGCTGGGAAGAGGGTATTATGAGAGTTATCGGGAAGACGAAGACTTTGCCGACTATGGCTTAGCACCCATTCCTATCAACGACAGCACCTTCTTAAGCACTACTGATTTGGTTCGCCAGCGCTGGTTGTACAACCATTTTCTGGGAGCTATATATTCATTGGAATATGAACCCAGTAGCAATACCAAAATCAGCTTTGGGGGAAATTACAATCAATATTTTGGCGACCATTACGGTGAAGTAATTTGGGCACGCAACCCCTCGGGCTCTGAAATAAACCACCGCTATTATGAGAACGACGCTTTCAAAAGAAACTTCAGCAATTATCTGAAAGTCAATCAGTCCATTGGCGCTATGAACGTACAAGCTGAGGCACAACTACGCTCAGTACACTACGAGTTTTCTGGCATAAGTGACGATCTCTCGCCACTTGATCATTCAGTTGACTTCTTGTTTTTCAATCCTAAGTTAATGGCCAGCTATCCAATAGCAACCATGTCTAAAGTATACGCCTATTACGGACGTTCTAACCGAGAACCCCTTAGAGGTGACTTTGTAGAAGTAGAGCCCAAAGACTGGCCCGAACACGAGTCAGTGAATGACTTTGAACTGGGCTTCACAACTCAAAAAGGCAAGCTTGCGCTGGAGCTCAACCTGTATTACATGCAATTCAAAAACCAATTGGTGCAAAACGGACAAGTCAACGATGTGGGAGCTTACCTGCGTGTAAACGTACCCAATAGCTATAGAAGAGGAATTGAGCTAAGCTTCAACGCAGCCATATCTGAACATCTTAGCTGGAATGGAAATATCAATTTGTCACAAAACAAAATAGCTGAGTTCACAAACTATGTAGAGCAATACGATGAGAACTTTGAGTGGCTTGGCCAGAATACCGAAGTGCACGAAAACACCACCATCAGCTTTTCTCCTTCAGCAATAGCCTTTTCGTCGTTTAACTTTAATGTGGCAAAGGGGCTTGACATTTCCTTACAAACCAAATATGTGGGCGAACAATTTTTAGACAACACCGAAAGTGAAGTGAGAAAAATTGATGCCTACCTCGTGAACGATGTCATTCTCAACTACTCGCTGGGAAAAAGCAAGTATTTTAAAGACCTAAGGCTGCAAGCCATGGCCTATAACATAATGAACGAATTGTACGAAACGGCCGGATGGACCTGGATGTATGATTTTGACGGAACCAGAAACCAAAGCAATGCCTACTACCCTCAAGCGGGAAGAAACTTTATGGTAGGTTTTGTAGCTGAGTTCTAAAACTATAGAAAAAGTAAATTTGCCAGAAACAATATTCAACATGAAAAAACTACATCTACTCGGTTTGATATTGCTTCTGGCAAATGCTTTTACAGGTTGTAAAACCAAGGAAGAAAAACTTCAGGAAGCTGAAGAAGATGGGCAAATGCTGGTGCAGGAACCTTCAAAAATGTTGAAAGGTGCCGGTGATGCTTTGAAAAAAGAAGGGAAAGAAGCAGCTGAATCAATATCTGAAGGTGCCGGCGAATTGGTAAAGGGAATTACTTCAGGTTTTGACAAGAGCCTTAATAAAGTAGATGTAAGATTAGCTATTGAAATACAGGAATCAGTAGAGCTGGGCAGAGTGAGCAAATCAAATGCTCCGGATGATGATGGTAACAACACCGTTAGTGCATTTTTAGATCCCAAAGAAGACCTGAAAGGAGTATTTACGCTCAAGGCATTTGACGCTGACGGGGTAGAGATTGGACGAAGTAAGTACGGAGTGGATGTGGCCAAAGACGATGCCCAGTACCACGACTTTAAATTTGATGAGCGTACACCAATGCTACAGGTTAGCCATTTTGAGCTAAGCTTCGAATAATTGTCAAAGAGTAGAAAGCTTGAGTTCTTAGACGCCGTAAGACTCTTTCTATGGCCTTCAGGGCAACTAATATTTTATGTAAGCCTGGGCCTGGCTTTATCAACGCTCATTGCACTACCGGCTTACTACAAGTACCTGGCACTTTTCCCTGGTCTTATAGCTGCAATCCTTTCCAGAAAGGTCATTAAGCTCTTTCTTCATAACAAGTACATTTTTGAACACGGGGCAATAGTCTATGGAGATTACCTTGATGTTTTTGTAAAGAAGGTAAGCAGAGATGATGGTCCAGATATCTACGGAGTTAAGTATGCCTTTGAAGTTGATGGTAAAAGATACTTCGATGAAACAACAGCCAACGTAGCTTTTGGAACAGAGTTTCCTAAGGTTGGGCAATACACCGTTATATACTACCTACCTCATAACCCAAGGCTTCATTTGGCTCCTGAGCTTATTGGTATCAGGAAATTAAATGCCAATATGGACGGCCCAGTAAATCACTAAAACTTGAAATAAACCTTTTACCCGTATAACCTACCCATAGTAGAAAAAAACAGGATTTTCCAAAGTGTATTCAAGAGTTTTGTAGCACAGAGCAATGAGAGTATTAAGTAAATGGGGGAAATTTCGACTCTTTCTTGGTCGTGAACCAATGACCTGGTTTGCCGCCATAGTCCTGCTTATTATTCCACTGGTTTATTTCACTCAAATCATCCTGGGGCAGGTAGGCGATAGTATTGACTTTGGATTCTTTATCCCTATGGCGGCCAGTACCGGAATCCTACTTATTAAATGGATCAATTATAAACGCAACTACCACATATTGCAAACAGGAGCCTATACAAGGGCTCGAGTGGAAAAGGTTTCCAGAACCCTGTTCATGATTAATCAACAAAGGGTATTTGAGTATAAACTAAACTACAAAGTAGCAGGTAGGGATTTTCACCTGCATAAAAGCTCAACACGATTGAAAGGTTGGAAAAAGAAAGCCACCATAGGGATTCATTACTTGCCAGAAAAACCTGAAAAAACCTTTATCCCGACACTCTACGGAATTAAGACCTCATATGTGCGCATAGTTCAAACACTTTAGCTATTAAGTTTGAAAAATGGATATTGTAGCTGCCCATAGCGACAAAGAACTGTTGGAAATTGAACGTCTGGCCTCGGCCATTTGGCACGAGCACTATACCCCCATTATTGGAAAAGAGCAAGTAGTTTACATGCTGGAAAAGTTTCAGTCCTTCAAGGCCATGAAAGAGCAAATTTTTGATGGATATGAATATTACAGCATGACTGAGAACAATGAGCTTATTGGCTATTTGGGTATACAGCCCAGGGAAAACTCACTGTTTTTAAGTAAAATCTATTTCACAAAGAGCATGCGCGGTAAAGGACTTGCTCGCATTGCATTGGGCTTTTTAGCCGAGAGAGCCAAACAATTGAAATGCACAGCAATTGAACTTACCGTAAACAAATACAATTCAGGTACCATAGCTGCCTATGAAAAAATGGGCTTCGAAAAGGTGCGTCCTGCGGTATTTGACATTGGTGGTGGCTACATTATGGATGATTATATCATGAAAAAGAGCCTTGTGCAGCATGCAATTAGTTAGGCCCGATTATCAACTGTATAAAAACAAAGCGGGATTTGGTATTCGGCTTCTTGCCTACCTTCTTGACAGCATGGCTTTTATTCTCCCTTTGCTATTTATTTGGCTTTTTGAAGAAATCACCGACATTTTTATTCCTGAACAGGTCGTGTACATGGGGTACATACTATATGTGCTATTATTTCATTGGAGGTTCGGGCGAACCTTTGGTAAGTACCACACGGATACCGTAGTTGTTCATATTAATGGAAAAGCAATTGGTCTTGCACAATCTGTCAATAGAATGCTATTCTACTGGATTCATATAGTTGCCTTTGCTCTCATTCCCCTTTTTCTGGAGCAAAGCGAAGCAGCTAAGCATTTGAGTCCTGTAGAAGTAGGTATGTACTACATAAGCTTTTCAGTTGTCATGGCCATCGTATTTCTTATCGACCATCTTTTTATAGTATTCCGATCTGACAACCGAGCCCTTCATGACCTTATAGCCGGTACTCAGGTGCTGAGAAAATAGAAATTGCCGGTTTTAAGGTGATCTGTGCTTCTTTCTTCTGTGAAAGAATAGCCCCTTTTAACCTTTCACAATCCAACTTTAAACTTCCTTCGAGGAATCCACAATTAACCTTCAAACGAAAAAAGCCCTTTAACTACTTTTGCAGCAAAATCCTGAATGGAGTCAGGAGCAACAAAAAGCAATGAGCGAAGTAACCTTTGACACCGCAAAGAAATTAGGCCTTAACGAGTCAGAATTTGACAAAATCAAAGAGATCTTAGGCAGAACGCCCAACTTTACGGAACTGAGCATATTTTCAGTGATGTGGAGTGAGCATTGCTCCTATAAAAACTCCATTAAATGGCTTAAAACCTTACCACGAGAGGGAGCGCATCTACTGGCTGAAGCTGGCGAAGAAAATGCCGGACTTGTTGACATTGGCGACGGTTTGGCCTGTGCCTTCAAAATTGAATCGCACAACCACCCTTCAGCTATTGAGCCTTACCAGGGAGCAGCCACAGGTGTGGGAGGTATACATCGCGACATCTTTACGATGGGCGCAAGACCCATCGCAGCTCTTAACTCCCTACGCTTTGGCGACATCAATTCAGAAAAAGCCAAGCACATTGTTCGTGGAGTTGTAAAAGGTATAGGCGACTACGGCAACTCCTTTGGAGTACCTGTTGTAGGTGGCGAAGTGTATTTCGATGAAAGCTACAATGTGAATCCATTGGTAAATGCCATGTCGGTTGGAATAGTGGAAGTAGGTAAAACCTGCTCAGCAATTGCAGAAGGAGTTGGCAACCCAGTATACATTGTAGGCTCAGCTACCGGAAAAGACGGTATTCACGGCGCCACATTTGCCAGCGATGACTTGGGCGAAGACGCAGCCGACAGCCTTCCATCTGTACAAGTAGGTGATCCTTTCCAGGAAAAGCTTCTTCTGGAGGCTTCACTTGAAGCCATTAATACAGGAGTAGTTGTTGGAATGCAGGATATGGGAGCCGCCGGTATTACCTGTTCTACTTCAGAAATGAGTGAGAAAGGTGGTGTAGGCATGACCATCAATCTGGATAAAGTACCTACCCGTCAAGAAGACATGCTTCCTTTTGAAATATTGCTTTCAGAGTCGCAAGAGCGCATGCTTGTAGTAGTTGAAAAAGGACAGGAAGCTGTTATTGAAGCCGTATTTGATAAATGGGATCTTAACTGTGCCATTATTGGTGAAGTAAATGATACCGGAAGGTTGGAGTACTTCCACAAAGGTGAAAAAGTAGCTGATGTACCAGCCTGGGATTTGGTACTGGGTGGTGGTGCACCTGTTTATGACAGAGAGTATACCGAGCCTGACTACTTTAAGGAAATAGCCAAATACAACATCAACGATGTTGAAGTACCTGAAAGCCTGACTGATGTAGCTGACTTCCTTATTAGTCATCCTAACATCGCCTCAAAACGCTGGGTATATGAGCAATATGACTCAATGGTGCAGATTAACACAGCCACCACCAATAAGCCTAGTGATGCGGCCGTGACCCGTATTAAAGGAATGGACAAATCACTGGCCATGACGGTTGACTGCAACTCTTATTACATACATGCCAATCCTGAAATAGGTACACAAATCGCTGTTTCAGAAGCTGCCAGAAACTTAGTATGTACGGGCGCCACGCCAAGTGGTGTTACCAACTGCCTAAATTTTGGTAACCCTTACGTTCCACAAGTCTTTTATCAATTTGCTCATGCCGTAAAAGGAATGGGAAAAGCCTGTGAGAAGTTTGGAACTCCTGTAACCGGCGGAAACGTAAGTTTCTACAACCAGTCTTCTGACTTAGGTCCAGTACACCCTACCCCAACTATTGGAATGGTAGGCGTAATGGAAGACATCAACAAGCAAATGACCCTTGACTTCAAAAATGAGGGTGATTTAATTTACCTCATAGGCGAAAGCAAGGAAGACATTTCTTCCAGCCAATACCTGCTACACTATCACAAAGTCTTGGAGTCCCCTACCCCATATTTCAATCTGGAAACCGAGTACGCAGTTCAGCAAAAGGTAGCCGAACTGATTAAGGACCAGCTTATCAACAGTGCGCACGATTGCTCAGAGGGAGGCCTGTTTGTTACCCTTTTTGAATCTGCAGCAGTAAGCCAATATGGTTTCTCCATTGAAACTAAAACCGATATGCGAAAAGATGCATTCCTCTTTGGCGAAGCCCAAAGTAGAGTGGTAGTATCTGTTGCGCCTGAAAACAAAGAAGCATTTGAAACAGCACTGGCAGGCCAGACACACCAACTGCTAGGCATGGTTACAGCAAGCAACGAAATGAGCATCGATGGCCAGAGCTTTGGAAGCACCAGCAAGCAAAAAGAAACCTACGATAGCGTTCTGCAAAACCACTTAGGATAGTCTCCATGCTCGCAAGAACATGGAAACGCATTGTATTACTTCAAATTCTGCTGTTGCTCCTGAGCGGTGTAGCTTCAGGGAATGATGATTTTCATCCACGTTTTTCAATAGGCCTTAAGTACACAGGTCTTTCTATACATTTAAAAAAGAGCGAGCACCCACAGCTTTATCGTCACAACATTGACAAGGCCGGGTATGGCGTTCTCACGCATGGGTTTATTATCAACCTAGAGTATTTTCTGCACAATGACCTTGCCTTGAGAGTATCTCAAGGGCTCGTTTTCTTTGACTGCGCCGGAAAATTCCACGGAGCCACGCAGATAGCACTGAGCCATGGATACCGGCCTACGAACAGTGCACACGAGTTCAGAGTGGCCGCCGGGCCCATTCTATTCTACCGCAAGAGCTGGAAAAGCCTTCCTGGATATGTGGAAGATGGACTGTTTAAAGAAAGCCCTAACAAAGTATGGCAAAGCAAGTTTGTGTGGCATGGGGCTGAAATTGAGTACAATTATTGGCAAAGCCCTACTACAGCCTTCTCTCTAAACTGGCTTCCGGGAGTTCCTGAAATCTTTACCTTCTCTCCTGGTATAAAAATGCTCAGCGAATAAGCCCTTCACACATTTGTGCAACTGCACATTTCTGTAAACAAAACAGGAATTAGGACTGAGGGAATAGCGGAGAGCGTAATAAGTGAATCCGTGTGTAAGTGTATTTGCGACTTGGCGAATTAAAATAACTTTCAAGGGTTACCTTGCTTTTAATTAGGCATTAACTGTAAACAACAGGAATGGACGACCAGCGCATTATTGAGGAAATATTGGAGGGAAATAACGAAGGACCATTGGATACACTGTACACCTACTTCCCCAGTATTCAGCACATGGTAGTAACACATGGAGGAGATAAGGAAGAAGCTTATGATCTGTTTCAGGACGCGCTGATGATCTTTATTGAAAAGGTACGAACGGAAACCTTTGAGCTTACTTCATCCATTAAAACCTACCTGTACTCTATTTGCAAATACCGCCTGTACGATAAAAACAGAAAACACAAACGGCTCAACTACACGGAGAATGTGCCTGACGTAGCACATGATGACACCTCAGACGATTTAAACCTGTTGGCTGAAATTGAGAAAAAATTTGAAGTAGTAGATCAGGTACTCGCCAACCTGGGCGAAAAATGTGTAGAGATACTCAAACGCTTCTACCACTACCGCGAAAGCATGGACCATATAGCTACTTCATTGGGATACGCCAATGTAAATACTGTAAAAACCCAGAAGTACAAATGCCTTGAACGGGCCAAGAAAATGGCACTGGGCATTATTGGCGTACAACGATCATAGAAGTAATGAGAGAAGAGTTAGCGTATATAGAACGTATTGACCAATACCTGGACAATGCCATGAGCCAAGACGAACGGCAGGCTTTTGAACAAGAGCTGTCAACCAATACAGAGCTTAGCAATGATGTGGAGTTTTATAAGAATCTGAGAGAAGGTATTTCCCGCCAGGCAATAAAACTTGACATTAAAAAAGCGCAATACCGCTTTATCAAAAAAGCCAAAACCAGAGCCCGCTGGCGGCGCTACCTACTGGGCGGCGGTAGTCTTTTAATAATGATGATTGCCGTTTTTGTGATCGCCATTCCTGAAGATGAAATGGAAGGCAGCCTTATCTACCAGTTATTTGGAAACCACAAAGTGGAAAAAGGTGGCAATGCCTATACACCCAGCAGTGAGTTTTTTAACATTGATCCCGGTGCAGACACCACCATTACCACCGCAAACGGAAGCAAAATCCACCTCCCTAAAGGTTCATTGGTATTGCCTGGCGGACGCACACCGGAAAATCCTATTGAAATAGAGTTTGCTGAAACGGTAAGGCCAGACGATATGCTACTCGCTGATTTGGCTACTGGAAATCCGGGTGAGGCCCTTGAATCAAAGAGCATTCACTTCTTCAATGCAAAAAAAGACGGCAGGCAATTGTATCCCAGTGAAGACATTCCTCCCTATATTGAAATACCCATTGATGAAGCTATTGATCCCGATGTAAAACTCTACTCAGGCCAGCGAGATAAGGGAGGAAATATGAGCTGGAACCGCCCAAGGCTTCCAGACAACTTCCTTACTCCCATAGCCTTTAAATACCTGGACTATTACCCGCCTGGATTTAAAGACAGCGTGAAAGCCAAACTTCCCTACAAAGGACATCAAGTGGCCAGCAGGGCATTTGTAGATAGTCTATACTTTACCAGACGTCCATTATTCCCTCATGTTTTTATTTCTGGTATCAACGGCACTCGAAAAACAACAATGATCAACGTTGATGGTCCACAATCTGCTCATTGTGGCATTAACCCGAGGAGCATTCAGGCAATGACACAAGCAAAATTTGAGCGGAGCTTGTTTGCCACACGGGAGTTCATGGAGCGCCTGGATACCATCTACGCTACCTGCGATGAAGAGGTGCTCAATATTTATCTGAACAACTCCGACAAACAGCTCTGGGAAATTGATGAGATGGCTTACAATTATCAATTGAAAAAAGAAAATGAGTCCAAAACGGATGATCTTGAAGCCGAAGAGCCAGTAGGAACTAGTAACAACTCCTTTCAGGTCATTTTCGCCAGTGTTAATCAAGATTCAACTGAAACGGCCCCTGAAGGTGAAGCTCCCTTGGATGCTTACACAGCACCTAAGTTATCTAATGCCTTCAAAAAATTTGCGGCTCAGAAACTCACTAACGTTCCTAACTCCCACATCTACTCCACCTTAATGGAGCGTGATTTTGCAAAGGACCAAAAAGGCTTTGAAAGGGAATTTGAGAAGGTAGAAAAAGCCTACCAAAAAGAACTTCGCAAACAGCACAAGGCCAGTGATAAAGTGCTAAACGACTACAAGAAAATGGTTGAAAAACGGGTAAAAACCCGAATGAAGTCTTATGGTTACAAAGTGAAAAGCATGGGTTGGAAAAATCTGGCCAAATTGGTAGAAACCGCAACACCTTACACACCACCAGCCTTAAGAGTAAGCATTCAGGATTTCTCCAAATACGATCATGTACATACTTATTTTGCCCTTACTGAGCTCAAGGTGATTGGCAAACTCAACCGGCTTAATGACGGCAGCTTTCAAATGAACGAACATCATGTAATAAACCTACCCAGGCAAAATGCCGAATTCATTCAACTAATTACCATTGGCTTTATTGGAGATGAAATTTACCTGAACGAACAGCCCTACCCTACTGAGGCTAGCGGAACTCTGGAAGTACCACTTGAAAAAATGAGTGAAGAAGCCGCCAGGGCTCTTCTCAATAAATTTTCAGGGAAGGAAAAAAGCCAAAACGTGCTCACTGACCTCGATTTTCAAAGGCAGTTTTACAAGGATCACTTGAGCAGGCTCAAGCTTCAGCAAGATGATAGGTTCCTCACAAGCTTAAACAACATGGCCTTCCCTTGTTGCCAGCAAGCCCTTCCCAGCCTTAATAAGGACATTCACTTTCCTGAATTTGATATGACTAGCTGGACGGAAATGCGAGTAGAAGAAGGAATTGAAGTAGTGCATCCTGACGGAAGCCGCGAGTACATTCTAAAAAGCAAAGATCCCGAGCGCTTTGAGTTTTACTTAAATAAGGACAATTAGAGATGGTTTTGGGAGTTTCTAGTTTCTAGTTTCTAGTTTCTAGTTTCTAGTTCCAAAACGGTGCCCGTCTTATTTGTTTTCGGCAATTTGTCATTCTTGAGCGGTTCTTTAATCCATCAAAAGGTCAAATAAACCTGGCACTAAAAACTCCAGAGGCTAAACTGACTACTCTACACTATATCCTAAGTTATGTTTCCATATCCACTGTGAAGTCCTGAGTGCTAAATGAAGCGAAGTGTGTCGAAGGGCAAACAACACCACGAAAGGCAGCACCACCAGGTCAATCACTAGTACATTGAATCACTGGCCAAAACTCTAAACTGACTCTCCTAAACTATTCCCTAAGTCCTGTTTCCATGCCCACTGTGAAGTCCTGAGTGCCGAGTGAAGCGAGGTGTATCGAAGGGCGAACAACACCACGAAAGGCAGCACCACTTAGTCAATCAATAATGCATTGAGTCGCTGCCAAAACTCTAAACCATCCCCCTTCCCAACAATGTTCTCTATCTTTACGTAGCTATGTACATCTAGAACAAACAAATTAGGTTATGAGACGCTTCTTCCTGCTTTCACTTCTTGCCCTGCCATTGCTTACTCACGCACAAGTTTTCCCTTTACCTGAAACCAATCCAGTTTGGTCTGTTGATTATCATTCAAATATTGTTGCTCTGGAAGGCGTAGACGGCCCTTTCTGGACTGAAACCACTACGGAGTACAGCGAACTACCGTTTTATCAATATGGCAATACTGTCACTATTAATGACCGTGAATACACTGAATTAATTGCCAACAATGTCCCATATTTCACTGACACCACTCTTATCAGACAAGAAGGGAATAAGGTTTTTCTATACCATGAAGTACTTGGAGACCTTACACTCTATGACTTTGATATGGAAAAAGGGGAACAGATTACCTATTACCTTTTTGACCTGGACTACTCTGTGCTTTACGATTCTGTAGCGCTTGAAGTAGTTGCCAAAGAAGTAGTAAATGGTAGAACTGAAATAACGCTTGAAAGCGATCATTTACCTGTAGCAACCGGGCAGGTAAAGTGGATAGAAGGAATAGGTTCTGATTTAGGGCCTTTGGTGGCCATGTCAGGAAGCGGAAACATATTGCTACAATGCCTTCAACTGGATGAAAACATCAGGTATGAAAGCAATCAATCCGATTCATGCGGTTTTCAAAAAAATGTAATATCTCCTTTCAGAGATGACTTAATTCACGTGGACTTATACCCCAGTATTGTAGCCAAAGGCTCCGATGTAAATGTATTGTCATGGTATCGTGGAACCATGCCTAAGGACTTTGAAGGTACTTTCAGCCTTTCAGTCTACTCCATTTCAGGTGAGTTAATCACTTGCATTGATATGATGTTGCATGACCAAATCACTATTAAAACACTGCAGCTCGACAGGGGGATGTACTTCATTCAATCCAACTTTGACAATGTTCCTACGGTACGGTTTGTAGTACAGTAGTGTTGAGAACTGGCTTAGCGAATCACCTTTATAGAACCCATAATTACGTCCTTATCCCCATCATAGGGTTCAAAACGATAGAAGTATTCGCCAATTGGTACTACTTCTCCCCGTAGCATTCCGTCCCATGCATTGTTGCCAACATGTACTATTTCGCCCCAGCGATCAAAAATGATAAGTTTACCTGAATCTGCTTCGTGCAGAAAAAACCAACTTTCATTAAGTCCATCCCTATTGGGTGAAAAAGCATTGGGAAAGGCCCGAAACACCAATTCCCTTTTCACAAGGTAGGCGGTATCCATTACCTGGCAAGCGCTTCTATTCCTGGCAATTAAATGGGCCCAACCATTTTCGGCAATTGCCAAACGTCTATAATCCGTTTCTGACTGTTGTCCAAAACCAAAGAACACTTCGTCTGCATCGCTCTCATAGCTAAGTACCACTTCATCTCCTACCGTCCAGAAGGTATCGGCAAGAAAACGTGCAGTCGGATAGGTACTAAACTGTATGGAAATGCTGTCCTTATCAAAACAGCCTTTTTCGGTAGTACTGGTAGCCACATAAGTACCGTTTTCAGTTACTTTTAAAGTATTTCCAGAGTTTCCGGTATTCCAAAACAGGTCGTGGCTGGCACGTCCTTCAAGTTCAACCGTATCCCCCTGGCACCAGGGCTGGCTACTGCTTTGAATAGAATAGACTTCTGCATCGCTGTAGAGCGTTAACTCCACACTGTCACTGCTCAGGAGGCAATTGTCAATGTCCCTTGTCAAAAAGAAATAGTTCTCTGAAGCCGTAAGAATCCTTCGCTCTTCCCTGAGTCCATCCATCCACCTAAGCTCAAATGGGCTCTTCCCGCCAAAAATTAGCGTATCTACAGAACAGGTTCCCGTATCAAGACTAGGATAAACAGCAATTGAGTCCTGCCATACAGATGATGGTGTTTCAAAGTATACTACGCTTGCTGAATCGCGGTAATAGACCGTTCGTCCTGGTAGTCCATCACCAGGCACCAGAAGCGCCCAGTATTTTCTTCCTGAAATCAGGCCCGTAACCTTTACCTGTCTTTTGGCTCCTTGATAGATAATTCGAGCACCTTCATTCAACCGTGGAGCTTTTGAATAGTTAGGAGAATAATTATAGTTCTTTCCGTTTTCCGGATACTGTAGTTTAGAAGCACTGTCAGCTATCAATAAGGTGTAATGTGCAGTACTTCTATTGGCAAAAAGCAAATTTACATTGCTGCATCCAAGGTTATCTGTGCTTAAGAGCTTGATGTCTTTGCCCTGCCCTTGAACCTTAAAGTAGTACTCAGGATCTTTTGCATGACTCCGAAACACTACTTCAGCCTCATAGAACTTCTCTTCAGTAGGGTTAAACTCTATTGTAAAATGAAGCGTATCTCCGGGTGCCAACTTTTGCACTCTGGGTTGCCCCATTACTCTGAAAGCCCCATTGCTCTTTCGAATGAGTGTGGCAAAGGTGTTCGGCAAATAGGCTTCTACACTGCCGTGATTGGCTACCACAAAGGTTTTTCTTATGGGAATATTGTGTATTGAAAGGGTTCCAAAGTCGGTATAGTCTGCCATTCTTGGTATAGAATCACCGTCTTCAATAACAAGGTCGTTTCCATAAATAATAATTTTCGCAGCAAACTGAGGGTCAAACTCCCATAAGTCTCCATAGAGGCTTGACGCGGCCGATGTATTCGTTCCCCCATGCACCCAGAAGTGATGATTCCTGTCCATCCAAAAGGAAGCATCGGTTCTTGCCTTGGGCCAGTTTTTTTCAGAGGCCACTCCTTTTTCGCCATAATGCCACATATCTCCGGCTTCCTTGCCGCCTCCCATCCAATACCAACGGCTGCCATCCCATTTCCACAAATCATTGAGCATTCCGTTGGAATGATCGGCCCATCCAAAACCACCAAACAACCAAACATTGCCCTGATGGTCCTGCCAATGACAGGCGCCACGTCTATGGCCTACTCTGTTAGTAGAATCGTAGGTATAAAGTGTATTGTGCCTGGAGAAAACAGATGTGGTATCGCCTGATATCCAGGTCCAGTTCATGCCATCCCATTCCCATAGATCAGCATAATATTTTCTGGTAGCTCCGGCTTCAGTGGTTGTTTCCCCTGCAAAGATTTCAAGATTGCCTTCACTATCGTACCAAAGGCTCACGTTTCCGCGTCCACCAGGGCTATTACTGGGCTTCGTTACATTCATAGTGCCATAATTGGCCAGTTGATTGGCTTTCCCCGTACCACTCATCCATATCCAGTTTTCTCCATCCCACATCCATAAATCATCTATATCACCGGATGACTCCGGGGTATACTGGCCATAACCACCATACAGCCAAAAATTCCCATCTTCATCTATAATACTGCTGGACTGGTATCTTGATCCTGGGTGCGCCCCAAGGCTTATTTGTCCTTTAATCCCCAAAACTCCGGTTGCATACACTTCTGCGTCTCCGCTTAGCCAGGTCCAGGTAGTACCATCCCAACTCCACAAATTATTGAGGTACCCCGTATCTCCGTCTTTGTCAATCCCAATGCCTCCAAACAAAAACAATTTGCCATCGCGATAGGCACAGGTGGCGTTTTGCAATCCACCAGGCGTATTACTGGCAGCTGGCACTCCTTTTACTCCGTAGTAAGGTGAACTTTTAGCGATGCTGTCGCCGCCTACCCATGTCCAGTACTTACCATCCCACTTCCAAAGATCTCCACCAGAAACTCCAAACTGATAGCCAACCGCCCCTCCATAGAGCCAAAAGTTACCAGCATCATCGGTCCAGTGAGCAGCCCTTGAACGCCTCCCTGGATGGTTGCGCCTACCGGGCACACCTTTCTGGCCATAAAAAGCTTCCGTATTAAGCAATGAATCGCCATGCACCCAGAGCGTATTTACTTTTTGAGCACTAATTGTGGTGTTTGCCCCAATTAACAATGCCAGGAATACACAGGTAACGATGCGATGCAATTGCATCTATCAAAAATAGCTTTGATGCCCTCGGATTACTACTTTGTTGAGATTGTGTAAATGATTATTAAGAAGTGGAATCTTCTACTTTGGGTATTGACCTTACTCAATCTTTAAAAAGGTGGCTCCTCCCCCGTATTTGGATGGATCGCCTTTGCCATATGAGCTTACATGAGGGTTTTGCCTGGCCATTTGCTGTACTTCCCTTTTGAGCACACCATCACCGGCGCCATGTATGAAGGTTATTTTAGCCATTCCTGCCGCTATTGCCTTGTCCAACATTTTCTCGGCATAACCTATTTGAAACTTGAGAATTGACTTTACACCAAGGTTTGAAGGAGCATTGGGAATAACCTCAATGTGCAAATCCACTACTTCAGGTACAAACTCCTTGGTCTCGTCAGGAGCCTTGGTCTCCGTTTCCTTCTCGTTAAAAACACTCTTTAACTTGTTCTTCCACTCCTTCTGCTGGCTTTTCCATTCATCACCGTCCAGCTGAAACAGGTAGGCATCTTTGTTTATTAAGGGGGCTTTTGCCAGTGAATTCAAAAAGCGCTTGGCAGGTACCTGATGAGTAAAGGTCTTTGGTTCAGGCAGCACTTTTCCTTCGCCAATGTAGAGTACTCTAAAGCTCAAGTCATTCCAGCTGGCCACCTGGCTCGTATATCGAGACACCACTTCAGTAAACTTGCCACTTGGCAGAATACCGTGCATTCTCCCTTTCCATTCGCCATCCACCTTCTCGCACATTGAAAAGTAGAGATCATGCATGGTACGGTTCACAAAAAAACCAGGACATGAGTCAGTAGCCTTCTTTACATAAGCCATAAACAAGCCATGCTCGTCCAGTACTTTTTCAATGGTAGACTCACTGTTAAATACCTTGTGTACCTTTTCAGTAGAACGTTCGAACTTTACCAGCTGCGTGGCGGGGTATGGGATTTCGAAGCCGTCAGCAGTACGTACCATGACACCTCTTTCCGTGGCAGCTACTACAATGCCTTCGCCATCCTCATCTAAGAAACGAACCTTATCTCCAGGGTAAAACTGTGCCATATCCTTTTCTTCTATTGCTTGTATGAGCCTAAAATCTCCACGAATCGATACACGTCTTCGAAGCTATTGTACATAGGTACCGGAGCTACACGCACCACATTGGGATTTCTCCAGTCAGCAATCACACCCTTTTTAGTAATGTAGTCAAAAAGGTCTTTGCCGTATTGCAAGCTCAAGATGGACAACTGCGCACCGCGTTGTTTAGGATCTGAAGGTGTAATTATGAGAAACCTTGGGTCACCGTTCTCATCTTTCAATGAATTGATTAAAAACTCCATATAGGCAGTAAGCAAATCACTCTTAGCCCTAAGTGCAGGCATTCCGGCTTCATCAAAAAGTTCAAGAGAGGCTTTTTGAATGGCCATGTTAAACACAGGAGCATTGCTCAATTGCCAGGCCTGCGCACCTTTCATGGGTACAAAGCCCTTTTCCATTTTAAAACGCTCTTCTTCGTTATTTCCCCACCACCCTTCAAAACGGGGTATGTCAGTTAGTTCTGAATGCTTAATGTGAACAAAGGCACCAGAAACCGAACCAGGACCCGAATTAAGGTATTTGTAGGTACACCAGGCAGCAAAATCCACATCCCAGTCGTGCAATTTGAGCTCTAGGTTTCCAGCAGCATGGGCCAGATCCCAACCTACAAAAGCACCTACTTCATGTCCCTTTTTAGTAATGGTTTCCATTTCAAATGCCTGACCGGTATAGTACTGTACTCCAGGCAACATTACCAGGGCTAGACTATCACCCAGTTCATCAATTTTGGCAAGAATATCTTCAGTTCGCAGCGTATGTTCCCCTTCTCTGGGTACGAGCTCCACTACTGCCTCGTCAGCATTGAAACCATGCATGCGCGCCTGACTGGCTACGGCATATTGATCAGAAGGAAAAGCTCCGGCTTCTATCAAAAGCTTGAACCTGCTTTGAGTAGGTCGGTAAAAGGAAACCATCAATAAGTGCAGATTCACAGTGAGGTTGTTCATCAATACCACTTCCTCTTCCTGAGCCCCTACCAATCGGGCTGCCTTTTCAGTAAAGAACTTATGATAATGGAACCAAGGATTTCTACCATGGAAATGACCTTCCACGCCTAGTTCTGCCCAATCATCCAGCTCAATCTGTAGGTACTCTTTAGCCGACTTTGGCTGCAAGCCCAGAGAGTTCCCCGTAAAATACAGGGCTTGCTCTCCCGTTTCCATTGATTTTGGAAAATGGAATTGATCTCTATAAGATTTCAGTGCATCTTGCGCATCTAGCTGACGGGCAAATTCAAGGCTGTTTTCAAATGTCATTGACCTACTATAAATAGGCGGCAAAGGTGCGGAATTATGCTCAACTTTTGCCTTCAGCCTCTGCTCTAAATTAAACGCCTAAGAATGAGAATTGCCTACCTTGCCATTGGCTCAATAGGGGCAGCGCACAAAGGCAAGGCCTAAGATGAAAATCACTATAGAAAAACTTGAGCCCAGCAACCAAGAGCAAATCAAAACTATTGCCGGCTGGTATTATGAAGAGTGGAATACCCCAATTGAAAAGACTTTGATGCGGCTGGAAAGCCAACCCAATGATGATGTTCTATTGCAGCTGATAGCTAGCTATGAAGACCGTATAGTAGCAACAGCAGGACTTGCCAACAAGGTAAACCTGGTACAAAAAAATCCGCAATTCACTAATCTGAAACCCTGGATTGCATTGCTCTATACCCAAGTACAGTATAGAAGACAAGGAATTGGAAAGTACTTGCTGGAGCACATTGAGAAACATGCCATACGTCTTGGAATAAACAAAATCTATTTATACACTTTCACGGCTGAGTCATTGTACACCAAGTGTGGATGGACAGCCATAGACAAAGTCAGCTATAAGGGCCATGAAACGGTGGTAATGGAAAAGCATTTAGTGTAAAATGGGATATTGAAAATTGAAAAGAGCAAATTGAAATCCTTCTACTATCTGAACTTCAAAATGTGGTAACACTCCGACACCTTAAATAACTAGATTGGCACAAAAATTAGCTAATGAAATCCCACTTTGTCGTGCTAGCCTCTCTCCTGTTCTTATTCACTTCATTTAAAGACGCTAAGAAAGAACTCCGATATGATGGAATCTATTACTCCATAGAACCCGGTAGGTTTAGGACGGTTACCATTCTTCGATTCTACCCTGATGGGGAGTTGGTTACACAAACCTTTATGGCCATGTCCAGCTTCAGTATATCAGAGTTTGATGCATCTTACACAAATAAGATAAATGAGGAACCTATTGAGTATAGTCTAGTTGAGGGCAAAATTAGTTTCTCCGATCCCTGGAAGGCTGTCAATTACCGCTACGAGGGGTATGCTAACTCCAAGAAAATGTTACTTGATGTAGCAGAGGTGGATAGTGATGGCAGCCTTATTAAAAGCGAAGAGAAAGAGTTTACCTTTCTAAAGGCCAAGGGCCTTAATGCCAATATGGTACGCGAAAAGGGAGACTGAACTGCCTTAACATCAGGAAATCAACCTATTGCATCCCCTGACCTGAGCGGCATACAAAAGAAAAGGTGCCCAATCAATAGACACCTTTCCCTTGGGAGTTAGAAGAACCGCTTTAGTTCTTCAGAATTTTTGTTTCAAGCACTGGATTCCCTTCACTGTCTACAACAGCAACGAAATTGAAGCCCTTACTCAAGTGTGTGGCAGACAACTGAATGTTGCCCCTGGCAAGGGTTGAAATAGCTGAGCTGTATACCAACTGGCCTAGCTGATTAGTGACCGTGAGTTGAAGGTTGTCGTCCGTCTCGTTGGTCAATTCAGCAGTAATGATTTCATCATTGCTCACTATGGTAGGGTAAACAGAGCCATTGTTCTCAGCCAATTGATTAGCTGAAAGCGACTTACGCTTAAACCCACCCCAGGCACCAGAGCAGTCCTTGTTTATACCACCAATGGTAATTGATGATAAAGTATAAGGAGCTGTAAAGCCGTGAGAAGCATATATATGATCATAATAGGTAGGTGTAATGTCCATGCTATTGTCTTCTATTAAATCAGGAGTGTCAAAGCATTGGTTGTTCATATAGCCGGATTGGTCTACACTGGTAATATCGAAGCCGCCGTTGCCTCCAGACAAAACATGACTGCTTGTTAGGTAATAACCTGAAGTGCCGTTTTGAGACATGGTAGACCCCGTAAGGTCATTCAGGTTACGGTAGCCATACAGGTTTACTACAGGACCACCCTCAAACAACTTAAGAAACCCCATTTTCAAAGAGCTTGGAGAAGTACCGTATTTAATGCCGATATCAAAATTTCGGCCCTCCTTATAGATATTGAGACCATGATTGAAATCAAAAGGATTGTTTCCGTTCATTATTTGATAGCCAGTGATGGCGTAAGAGAATAGATTGGTAGGGCCAGTGTTGTGATTAAGAAATGAAACCACCATTGTGCTACTGGTAAAGGTGCTATTATAAGCGGTAGCCGTAAGTGCAATTGAATTGTTTAGCGGGTGTGGAGCCAAACATATATCACCAGCTCTTGCATGCATAGAGCCTTGGCTGTTTGTTATTGCGTAAACGTGCAGGCTATTGATGCTACCATTGCTCTTATTCAAGTACGATACAAAAATACTCTCAGTGGCACCGCTAACTACACTGCCCACAAGTACCATATTAGAGAAAGTGGGGTCGTCAATCAGATTTATCGGCGAAAGTTTCAAGGTGTTTTGCACTGAAGGGCCGGGCTGGATAATGTTAGTCCAGAATATGGTACCTGTGCTGCTAAATTTCACGGTGTACAATTGGCTGTTACCGGACATCTTCACAGTTCCCACAGCGTGGAAATTTCCAGTAGTTCCTTCCTGTGCCAGAGTAACTAATGATTCGCGTGAGCTTGAATTGAAAGAGCCCAGAGCTCTACTCCAGTTGACAGATCCTGTGGCAATGTCAATTGACACAATAAGCGCTTGCTGATGATCATAGTGGCCAACAATAATGAGATCTGTACCATTGTAAAGTACGGCTCCATTAGCCCCTTCATTCACGTTAGCATTACCGAAGTTAATATCCCATAGCACAGACCCAGTATTATCAAACTGAATGACGTGTATGTCGTGAGAAAATGAGCCAATACCTTCGGCCACCGTACCTACTACAATGGGACCCTGAGCAGAAGAAACGACCAATTTGCTTGACTCTCGGCCTCTGTAAGCAGGTCCTGTTAAATCAATTTCATTGCTAAACTGTCCATAGCTCATTGGAGCGCATAAGACTGCGATAAACGCTAAGCTTAGTGTTTTTAAAACGTTCATGTATGCCTCGGCCCGGTTCGTAACATGTACTGACTGTCGTCTGGCTGTTTTGAAATTCCCCTTTTTTGCCTTTTCCTGGTTATCAATCACTTTGTAATTGAATGTATGTGTGTTCATTTTTATTTGAGTTTAGTGGTACCTACTCTTAGTCCTAAACCTATGTCTAAACATTTTCGGCTTCCTGTTTTGACAGGCTGCGCAGTCCAATCCAACCGGTAAATAAGAAGGGAGGCGGCTTATTGTCTAATTGCATTACCGTACAATGACAACCATGGCAATAATATCGCTGCCTAAGGCATTAACACATCACACACACTGGTGATATTAACCACTAGAAATCTTAAATCACCAGAATGGGTGATGGTGATTTTCACCCGAAGTAGCTGTGAAAATATTGCCATACGCTTCAATTATGAGCTTTTCACATCGCCAGGGAAGCTTTTCATAAAGAACCCCACATAAGCTTCCAATTTGAGGCACATCTACAGAGATTACATGGTTAAACAGACTTCTTCCTACTAATGGGGAATGGAAGTATTCAAGAAGTTAAGATTGAAATCCTATTATTTTTGACCAGGCTATTGCCCTGCCATTGAACCATATAATACGGCCGCAAGTCCGAAGGTTCCTACTGTGCCCAACTATATCACAAATACCAATAGGAAAGAAAGGATGACCGGCCTTGCATCTTTCATTCTACTCATAAAAGAACTGAAATCTTGAATAACTTCGCTTACTCTTGAAGTAGATGAGTAAGGCAGAATTGTATAATGTAAAGGACTGGCGGGTTTTCGGAAGAAACCTGTTCAAGCCTCCTTTCAAGTTTTCTGATTCTCTTATCAATGAGGCAAGGATTGCCTACGTTGTGAACGGTAGTACCAGAATTTACTCGGCCAACCAGTATTTCGATCTGAAGAATGATGACCTATTCATCATGAAAAGCGACAACTTCATTAACAACTGGAATGAAAATCCAAACGACGAGCTGAGTTACGTTATCGCATTCCAACTTACGGCTGATTTCCTGAAGTATCTATATGAAGATCAGCTCCCCCCCTGGTTTAAGAAAGTGGCTACTCATCCGGCAGCTCCCGTGCTTAAGATATCGGCACACCCAATGATTGTATCCTTCATAAACAATCTCAAATTCTACTTTGACAACCCCATTCACCTTACTGAGGAAGTCATTAAAATAAAGATGAAAGAACTGGTATCACTACTGGTTCAGGTAGATGCATCGGGCTCAGTAAAAACCATGCTGAGCAACCTATTCAATGCCACTGACTACTCTTTTAAGGAGGTCATTCAAAAGAACCTGTTTGAAGGCCTAAACCTGGACGATCTGGCATTTTTGACGGGCATGAGCCTGTCTTCTTTTAGAAGAAAATTTATGGCTACTTACCATGTTTCGCCCAATAAGTACATTATAAACAAGCGCTTGGAAAAGGCACAGAACCTACTTAAAACAAGCACTATGGGCATTGCCGAAATAGCCTACGATTGTGGTTTTAGCGATGAGGGCTACTTCTCTAAAACCTTCAAAAAGCACTTTAACCTGTCTCCAAGCCAATACAGAGCTTGAACAAATAGTACTATACATTGACCTGATTGTCCCAATAGTCCGCTAAAGAAGGCGGCAAGTTTGTGTTGTCATTTTAAACCTAAGAAAATGAAAACGCGAACAAAGTCTTTACTCACCCTACTTTTAGTAGTTGTAAGTATTAGTGCCTATGCAGGCGGCCCCTGGCTTACTCCTAAGGGGCACGGATTTGCACAGGTCCAGGCCATATTTCCGGCCTATCAATACAGTGGTCTCTTAATGAGCCATTTCAGGGATGTACAAGGAGTAAACCGATACACTTACAATGGCGACTATGGCGCTTACCTTGAATACGGTCTAACTGACAAACTGGATGTGATGACCGCAGTCCCCTTTAAATACATAAAAACCGGCGACCTAACGGATGAGCGGCATTTTGACCAGCTATTGGATGAAGGAAGCCTAACGGGCCTAAGCAACTACTACCTGGGACTCAAATATGGCTTGATAGATGGTGATGTGAAAGTGGCCCTTTCTCTGCAAACGAGATGGAACACTGGCACTATAGACTATGAAAAGGGTCTCGCCACAGGCTACGATGCCAATTCTTACGGACTAATGCTCCATATAGGACGAGGCAGCGACAAGCAATACGGTTTTCTTGAATTGGGCTACCATTACATGAGCAACGATTTCAGCGATATTATTGAGGTGAACCTGGAGCATGGATGGAAAGTGAAGGATGCCTGGTTTATTGCCGCAGTACTCAATGTAAGAAAGAGCTTATACAACGGTCAGTATGACGACACAAACTTTGCTCAAACAGGTTTGTACCCCAATAACCAGGAATGGATCGTAGGCGGCGCCAAAATTTCAAGGGACCTTAAAGGAGGTTGGGGTCTGAATACCGCACTTCCCCTGGTTCCTATATACTTTAAGCAAGTGGGATTCAATGGCGCCTTCTCTCTCGGCTTGTACAAAAAATTCTAATCATTCTTCAATCATAAAAACAATTAATATGAGTACTACAATCAATACAATTAAAAAGCCAATTCCACTAAGAGTAATTTTTATCCTGAACCTACTTATGTGCGTTCTGCCCTTCATCTTTTATTCCGTGTTCATCACCAAAGACATTAGCATAGGTGGACTGGAGCCCATTCACATGGTTTATACGGGGCTCGCCTATATTGTGAGTTTTGGCCTACTGGTAGGAAGTATTCTCACTAAAAAAATCTGGCTTCTAAGAGGCATACTGGCCCTCAACATTCTTATTGCCCTACCCACCGGTGCCTATATAGGAATTGCATTTGCCATCATCTCCATGGCACTGTCATTCAACAAAAAGGTACTTAACTATTTCAACACCGTCATTGTAAAATAATCCCTATGAAACTATCAAACTCCATTATAATAGACAAGCCGGCAAGACAAGTATGGAAAGTGCTGGCCGAAGATTTTGACAAGGCTCAACAATGGATGGCGGCAGTACCCGTAAGCTATAAAAAAGACCGAGGTAACACAGCCCCAAACGCTCCAATGGTTGGAAGAATTTGTGAACTGACACGAAAACCAGATGGACCTATTGCCGATGAAACCATCACCGTTTTCGACAAGGATTCCATGATTTTGGGAATAAATGTGGTACCTAGAAATGGGAATATCCCGGTAGAGCAAAACCATGCCACCTACGCCGTAAAAGAGCTGGCACACAACTCTACCCAGGTAAGCCTTGACTCCAATATAGAATTGAAAACCAAAGGCAAACTTTTGTATCCGGCTCTGAAAATAGGTATTTCCAAAAGCTTTAAAGAACAGCTCCAGGAACTCAAATACTTTGTGGAAGAGGGCAAACCACACCCCAGAAAAGAGAATAGCCAGAAATAACCAAAAGGACAAAAATCATAGCATACCTCGCATCCCTATTTCAAAACCAAAATAGGTGCCAGTATGCCTAACACTCAGGAAATCGTGCTCTCTGCCCTGAAATTCTATCCATCGATTTTTTTGAAGGAAGGGAGCAAAACCCTGAACCCAATTGAAGCCCATGTACCAATTGACATTGCCGGAAAGCTTAAATTCTTTTTCAAGCTGTAAACTGAATCTCGGCAATTTCCCTCTAATAGTTCTTGATTCTCTGTAAACCGAGTCTCCTTCTATAACAACACCATCCCTTGTAGGTGCGAAAAAGAAGTAGTTTTCACGATTTATAGGCACCTGAAAATTGAGTCCGGCGTATAGATCAAAGGGTATCATAAAGCGCTTGCCTTTGCTGGCAATTGCTATGTTGAATCTATTTCCTATCAAAATATGGGAATTTAAGAACCTCAAATACTCTAGCTCAGCACGTAGATCGTCAGCATGACCTCCATATAGTTCAAAACTGGGATACTCCTTAATGCCATAAGCATCTGAATACTGCATAAATCCCATATCAAGCTTAAAACTACGTCCCTTAAGAGAGCGAACATAGAAGGAGGTCTTTAGCGAAGGGCCGACAGGCGTTTTGTATCTGGCATTAACCGCCCCTGTAAACTGATGCTGCATGGATACAGTTTCATAACCCAAACTCAGACAAATACTTGGCCTGTTGATACTATCTTGGGCGAAGCAGGAAATAAAAGTCAATGAAAAAATGGCGGAGGTAATAAATAAGCGTAAAAGATGCATCTATTGATTGATAACGCGGATTCTGTTCAAACGAATATATGCTCTTCTTATTCTTTTCCTAGACAGGTAAAATGAGCAAAAACAGCTTCATTCATACCATTACACCACGCTCTCTCTCCTCATTTCAGCCCAAAAACCTGAGTCCTTCCACCGGGTCTCTTGCCGATAAAGTTGAAGCTTCTGTTCATAGTAAGCAGCATATATCTTCTTAAGTTGTACATCATAGTCCATAAAAGCAGGCGATGCTGCATCGTCTAATCGACTTTCAATAGCCTTGGCGGCTTGAGAAGCGGTATAAACCGCGGAAGTAATGCCGTGGGAAGAAAGCGGGTCAAAAGCCATAGCCGCATCCCCAATTGCCAACCAATTCGCTCCTGCGCATTGTATCGGTCTGCTGGTATTGGCCTTGGCGCCAATAACTTTATGAGGCGGCCTATCGTCTAAAAACTCTTTCAGGTGAACGGTATTTTCAAGAATGTCCTTCCAATTGGCAAAATCGGAAAAGCTTGCAGCTTCCCCCTTATGCGTAAAGAGCGTCATTACCTGTTGTTCATCGCTCAGCTGAGACACGATACCCCATCCTTTTTCGAATGGCTCAACAAAAACACCATGTGGTAAGCGCGGAAGCTTCACCAATTTTTGATGACAGCTAAAAGCCATTAATTCATCTTCTTCTATTTGCCCAATGCCAAGACTCTTGCACAGCTGACGTTTGCGCCCTGTAGCATCTACTATAAGTTGGGACTCAATGGTCTTCTCTCCGTCCAGAACCACCCTGGGACAATCTTCTATGGTTGTTGAGATACTGCGCTCAAAATGATCCACATGCAATTGTTGCATCTCCTCAAGCGCTAGCAGCAAGGAGGCTTTATTCAATTTTAGACCATGCTGTATGGGTCGGTTGAAATAAAAATTATGGTCAGTCGTAATAGGACTCCCCCAACAGGAATGATAGCCGGTGGTTTTTCGCAATGCCGTTTTTTCAAAAACAGACAACAAGCCTGTGGACTGCAATAAAGGCAAAGCTGAAGGTGGTAAAGTTTCTCCTAAGGCCAGGAGTGGTCCTTTCTCCTTACGCCCCAGCACCACGTGGGGAATTTGCTTTTTTGAGAGAAGGAAGGACAAGGCCAAACCGGCCAGGCCCTTCCCTATTATAATTACTTGAGTAGTCACAGTGCGTTCTCTACTTCTTGTACTTACGTCTGAGTTGAGGGCCATTTTCAGCCACGTAAACTACTTCAGGCACGCCATCCACTGGATGTTCCATTCGTCTTCCTGTCACCATTCCAACATTCTTCCACTGATACACCATAGCGATCAATCCGTTGGTATAGCCACCCTCTGCGTGGTATCCCACATAACCGGTATCAGCAGTGTGGAGCCAGGGCAATCTACTAGCGAAAAGACTTCGGCGTGTTTCATCAGTGATGTTGGTTTGATTCATCTTCTTGTAAGCATCTTCAGGCAATACATACACAGGTAAATTGGCTGCCCACCAGGCAGGTGTAGGATATTGGGTCTCAGTAAACACGGCCTGGCAACTTCCAGCATCTGACTGCCACGGAATTCCCATCCACTTGGTGAGGTCTCCGGGAGTGGCTTCCCACAGCCAATGTTTCTTATGGTCCCGGTCCATTGACTCTTGTACGTCTTGAGGTGTCATCCTTAAGCCAAAATCATTGTAGAAAATCTCTTTCTGGCGTTCTTCGCTAGCTGCATTGAGTCGTATTTCACGCAATCCAAAAAGCCCATGAAGACCTGTGTTATGTTCAGGTACCAGGTCATTCTGTGCATACATTTGAGCATGTCTCATGGGCCAGGTAAGCTCTACACCCGGGTGAAAACCACCGCCGTATAGCGTTTCCAATATGGCACGTGTCATCATTAAAGGCCTGGCCGATGGATGCTCGTCCCTGGCATGTTTGAATTGATCCTGGTAATGCTTACCCAACTGATCCATATTGGTAAAATCGCCATGAACCGTTTCAAAATCGCCCTCTTTCCATTTCTTGAACTGATCGTAAAGTAATGGCGGAATAGCGAACCACTGAGCCGGACTTCCGGGATAGTCAATACCGTCACCCGGATAAAAGGGCAATAAGAGATCGTGGGTTTCATCACCTGCATTCACAAGATTGGTCATGTCTTTTGAAGGAATGATTGGCTCATTATTAGATGGATATTCCGGACTTCTGAACATGTCGAAAACCCTGTTACGTACTTGCTTAGCTTCATGACTATCGTCATTGGTATACAAGTATTTGAATTGTCCCTTTTTTATGATCTCGTCAATAGTCTCCTTAAACGAAGGCGCTAGAAAATCTCCCAGGTTTACCCACTGCATGCGGTATAGTCGATACATAAAGGGAAACACCGTACTGAAATCGCCGCCAAAATCATCATTCTCCGCACCTGTAATCATGTCGAACATGGTTGAGATGGGTTGGATTTGGGGTGCATAATCAGGTGGAGTTGTAGCAATCCATGCAGCCGACATGGCGTCTTTCAACTCTATTGGTTTTTTATCTCCTTCTTTAGGGGTAATCACTGCGGTTACCCTACCATCGCAAGAGTCATCGTACCAATTGGAGTTATCGGCAAAATCGGTATTCAAATCTGATGGGTTCAGGGCTGCCGAAATACCATCTGCCGGATAGAAGATGAGCGTTCCTTCCTCTTCATATTCCAGTGATCCCAAATTGACCTGAACTCCGTTAGTGTCCATCATCTGAAGCAAACGACTTTTCACTCCTGAACCAGGGTCTGGAAACTGCCCTTCTATCTCCCTTCTTGTATGCGATGCATCTACTGATACCTTGCCCGGCGAATTGACGAGCTCTTCCCGGTAGTTCTTGATTTTAGGATCGCGAAACTGCTCTGTGAGCACATTGGGGTTTCGGTAGGCAGCACTGATGCCCGGAGCCAATCCTTCCTCAAAAAAGTTGGGCGAAAGATTTTGATTATCAGTCCGTACCGACAAATCAAGGCAGTTATTAAAGACATACCAAAAAGGTTTCTTGTTTGCCACTTCTACAGACCATTCAATGTCGTAGTCCTTTGGATCAACTTGTCTGATAGGCAAACCCTTGTCATCACATTCATAAATGTAAAATCGTTGTGCTTGCTTTTTGATTTCACCAGCAGCCGTTAGGTATTGGTTGTCCGTTTCAAAGAGATTGGCCCAAGGCACTTCTGGTGAAAAAATGACTTGATCCTTTTCTGCCGGACCGTTTCCTAAACGACCGATACCCAATGGAGGGTAAATTCTAAACTTAGGTGTGTTAGCCATAACCTATAAATATTTGTTTTGAAATGCCAATTTAGCCGTATCAATGTTATGCCATTACTACTCTTTTCGAAAAGCGGGTATACCCTTGAAGACGGCAGGGGTTTTTCCTGGTTGGCTGGAAAATTCAATCCGTTTCAACTTTTCCCAATAAAACATCCTGAATTATATAATTTGCCCGATTGAAGACTGGATAGTGTCGAATGCACTTTCAGCACTTCATTTTTTAACTAAATGCTTCGAGATTGAGAGAGTTTTTAAAGGTATCCGCCATTGCGATGGTATGTGTTGTGGCACTGGCTTCCTGTAGTAGAGACGATGATGCCACCTGCGTGTACATACCCACTCTAAACACTGCTGGCGTATCAGAAGTAACAGAAACCACTGCCACACTCAATGGAACCATCACCATAAAAGCAGATGATTGTGATGCAGCCGAAAACTCAGAACAAGGCTTTGTATACTCCTCTGCCACACGTCCTACCATTAGCGATACCAAGGTGTTGGTAGATGGAACTGACATCAGTACAGTGATAGACAACCTGGATCCCGGCGCACAGTACCATGTAAGAACTTTTCTAAGCAACTCCTATGGTGAGTTTTACGGAAATGAAGTAAGTCTTCAAACTGAGAGTATACAAACCTGTCCTGACAAGTACCTGTACAAGGGCAATTGCTATGAATCATACTTCGTGGGAATGGATGTTGACGACGCCCTACTTCCTTTGTACCTGACTAATCTCGAACGCTTTGAAGAACTATTGGCCAGCAACCTCTACTTTTTAAGAAACCCCATGTGGACCATTAAACAGAACGGCGAATGGGTGATTTACTACCATATTGAAGAGTGGAAAGTACCCGTTACCGCAACGGCCATAACTAACTTAAGAGCCCAGTATGAGAGCATTGCCAAGTATTGGCTTGAAGATTTGAAAACTTACGATCCAGAAGCACCCGAAGACGTATCCATAAAAATATTCGGTTTTGTTTTTAACGAAGGTGTAGAGCTGGACCAAAGCTTTTACGATACCTATGGAGACTATCCAATAGTTACCAACTGGACGGAAACCGATGAATCAGCTCCCTGGCAGGTGGTATATAAAAGCAGTGAAATTGAGTTTGACCAGGATTGGTACCGCATTCCGGATTTTGATGCTCTTAAGGTACTTGGAAACAGAAAAGACCTCAACTCAGGTGTTGACTTATCGCCCGCCGATTGGAAAGACTATACGCATCCTGAAGGAGTAGACATGTTTTTCACCAAATTCTGGCACAAAACCACCTGGGATGCCGTAGCCCAAAGACAATACCTGAAACTAGGCGGAGTAATATCTGACTACACCAATGGCAAGGCCGGAAACACAACGCTTGACAGAACCTTTGTACATGAAATGGGACATTGTTTTTTCCATGACGACCTGTACGATCCTGTGAAGTATCCTGATGGCGAGGGACTTGAGTCCATCATGTTTAGTAAGGATTACATTACTGATTTTGATCGCATTGTGCAGCGGATTATTTGGGAAGCGCAAAAGAATCAATAGACCGTACAATGCCATACCTGATACACATTCATGGAACACATTTCAAACCGGGCTTTAATCAGCCGACTGTATAGTTCAGCCAATCAATATCTGGAAGACTCCAACTTTGACGCCGAAAGCTGGTCGGAGTGGTACACAGTGGTTCAAAAACTTACGGGACCTGAAAAGATGGTGTACGTACTGGTCAAAATGAATCAAACGGTCACGAATGGCGGTCTTGCCGAGTTTTATGAAAAGTCTGTTGGAATATTTGCTCCTGAAATTATCTATGTACTAAACGAAATCAAGGCCCTGGATACGGCCGAAATTATTTCCGGCTCCTTATCAATTGTAAACCCCGCAGGACTTTTGGACGAAGCCTATAAGGAGCTCGTTTTCAACATTGAACTCTCTGAACAACAAAAGGCGCAGCTGTTTCCATTGGACATTCGCTACGACAATTTACAAGACTATGAAAACCTGGAAGACCTGCTAGGCAACTACCTACAGGAGGCGATTAAATGATTGTTTTCAAAGGCACCGCCCTACGCAGCCCCATTCCCCCTACTTAAATCACCAAAAAAACACCCTTACGTGAATCACCCAGTTATTGACCTGCATTGCGACCTGCTCGCTCATATGCTAGACATGCCCCAGCCGGCCCCTTTCAAGCAAGAGGGCATTGGCTGCTCCTTTCCAGCCCTGGCCCAGGGAAATGTAAAACTGCAAGTGATGGCCATTTTTACCGCTACCGCAAAGGGAAGCACCACATTGGCCCTAAGGCAGAGTGAAATCTTCGCCACACTCCTTAGCAAATACCCTAAGGACTGTACTCTGGTTCATAACAGCAATGCGCTGACGCAAATAGTCGATTCCCCGAAAATAGGAATGCTCGCAGCCGTTGAAAACGCTTCAGGTTTTTGTGAAGAAGACGAGCCCCTGGAAATTGGCCTAAAGCGACTGGAACAAATCATCTCCAACACCACCCGAATCTTATACATAGGAATGACACACCATGCCGAAAACCGGTTTGGTGGTGGAAACAATAGCCAGGTGGGATTAAAAGAAGACGGTAAAACATTGCTTCACTATTTGAGTGGAAAAAAGATCGCACTTGACTTTTCACATGCAAGTGATGCCCTGGCACATGATGTACTGGATTACCTTTCAAAACACAGTTTAGACGTCCCCATCATTGCAAGTCATTCAAATTACCGCAAGGTTTGGAACCATGTACGCAACCTGCCCGACGAGCTTGCCAAAGAAATTATGGCCAGAGGTGGACTTATAGGACTTAACTTTTTGAGGGTATTTGTAAACAATGAGGCCCCCGAGGCACTTTACCAGCACATCCATCATGGCATTGAATTGGGAGGTTTACACTCCATTTGTTTTGGAGCCGACTACTTTGCCACTGGTGGGCATCCTGACCGCTCAAGAGTTCCATTCTACTTCAAAGAGCATTCGGATGCCAGCTGTTATCCTTCCATAGTAGAAACCGTATCAGAGCAAGTCTCGGTGGAAGCCGCAGAGCGCATCAGCAGTAAAAATGCCTTGGATTATATCCATAAGCTCTGGAAGTAAGTCCCTCGTTTCCTTCAAGTCCTCCTTTGAATTGCATGTAAGTATCTGGGACTTAAGACAAAACCATCACCCAATCGAAATGCAAATCTGCGCCACCGCGCAAATTCCATTTAAAGTCATCAAAGTTTGCCTGCAACGCTGTTTAAGCGACCTTTGCAGAGCGTAAGGAGCGACGTTTACGGACTAAGTTTTTGTCCTGAAAGCCTTCGGAAAGCCCAGGCTTGAGCGACCAAATGCAACATAGAAGTTACCAGACCCAGACTTAAAATACTGAATTAACAAAATGGACGAATTTTTCCCTGGTCAAAGACATACCAGCAAGGGTGAACCTGAACTCGGTGTAGGTATTGTAAAAGAAATTAGCAAAGGCAGGGTGCAGATGTATTTTCCTTTGGCCAATGAAACACGCTTGTACGCATCAGAAAGTGATGCCTTGCAAAGAGTGGTATTTAAAGCCGGGGATACGATAAGCGATTCGGAAGGCAATCCATTGCTCGTCACGGAAGTCCAATTAGAAGGTAGCTTATATGCCTATTATGGAGCTAATGGCAGACTCTCAGAAGCAGACCTTGGCGATGTATCGGCCCAACATAGTGTAGACGACCGGTTATTTAGCGGTGATGTGGATACCCCCAGTGTATTCGCACTACGCAGAGAAACCTTACAACATGAATACAACAGAAGAATTTCGCCGGTTAACGGCTTTTTGGGTGGAAGAATAGACCTCATCCCCCATCAACTATACATTGCCAATGAAGTGAGCTCCAGGCAAGCCCCGCGTGTGTTGCTATCCGATCAGGTGGGTCTGGGAAAAACCATTGAAGCCTGTCTCATCCTACATCGCCTTTTACTGCGCAGACAAATCTCAAGGGTACTCATTCTGGTTCCAGAGTCGCTGCTGCACCAGTGGTTTGTAGAAGTGCTGCGTAGGTTCAATATGTGGTTCAACATTTTTGATGAAGAACGCTGTGCTGCGCTCGATGAGGGGGCACCCGGCGGAAATCCCTTTCTCGACAACCAACTCATTATTTGCAGCACTGAGTTCCTGGCTGGATCGGCCAAACGCTGCCAACAGGCCTTGGCTGCCGATTGGGACATGCTAGTGGTAGACGAAGCCCATAATCTTGAATGGTCAGTTGACCAGGCGAGCCCTGAGTATGCCGTAGTAGAGCTGCTGAGCAAGGTGGCCAAAGGATTGCTGCTGCTTACCGCTACCCCTGAACAACTGGGCATAGAAAGCCATTTTGCCAGGCTTCGCCTATTGGACCCTAACCGATATGCCAGCTTTGATGACTTTGCCAAAGAGTCTGCCGATCATAAAAAAGTAGCGCTCATAGCCGAAAAGCTACAGCTCGGGACAGATCTGCAGACAGAGGATTTGAAAGCCCTGGAAGCACTTTTCTCCAAAGAACGCATACAAGACCTGCTTACAGGTGGAGGTCTGGCCAAGGATCAACTCATTGAAGATTTGCTGGACCAGCATGGACCGGGCCGTGTAATATTTAGGAATACCAGAGCAGCCATGAGCGGATTTCCGAAGCGGAAAGCGCATTTTGTTCCCTTAAAAACTTCCGCAGACCATACGGAATGGAGCGCACGATTAAACCGTGAGTTTATAGCTGATTTGGAGCCGGGCAAACAGAAGCACAATTTCGACACCGATCCAAGACTGGAGTGGCTCCTTGCTACACTAAAACAACTGAGTACGGCCAAAGTGCTGCTCATTTGTAAGAGCAAGGAAAAAGTGTTGGCTCTGGAAGAAGTATTGGCCCAGAAAGAAAACCAAAACGTAGCAATTTTTCATGAAGACCTGACTATTGTGCAACGCGATAGAAATGCCGCCTGGTTTACGGAAAAGGATGGCGCACAAATCCTTCTTTGTTCTGAAATAGGCAGTGAAGGACGCAATTTTCAATTTGCGCAGCACCTAGTGTTGTTCGATGTTCCCCTGAACCCTGAATTGCTGGAACAGCGCATAGGGCGCTTAGACCGGATTGGCCAAACCGGCGATATTCATATCCACCTGCCCTACCTTGAAGGCAGTCCACAGCAGGCACTGATCAAATGGTATCATGAAGGACTGAACGCCTTTGAAAATAATCTGGAAGGCGGAAACAAGTTCTTTCAACTATTTGGCAAGCGATTGCTCAAGATTGCCAAGAGCTATGCTACAGAAGGTTCAGTATCAGAACTTACCGCACTGATTGCGGAAACGTCAAGCTTTCAAAAGAAGCTTCAGAAAAGCCTTGCTGATGGTCGCGACCGTTTGTTGGAAATGAACTCCTACAGACCCAAGCTGGCCAGTGAGCTTATTGCCCAAATTGAGAAAGAAGACAACAATACTGACCTTGAAATGTACCTCACAAGAGTCTTCACACATTTTGGAATGGACATGGAAGACCTTTCAGCCCGAACCTACTTCTTGCAGCCCTCTTCGGTTATTGCCAGCATTTTCCCTGTCGTTCCTAAAACAGGTTTATGGGCTACCTTCAACAGAAAGCGCGCCCTGAGTCGGGAAGACATGAGCTTCTTAAGCTGGGACCATCCCATTACCACCGATGCCATAGACATGGTGTTGAGTTCTGAAACCGGCAATGCGAGCTTTGGCATACTTAAGGGAACCGGTACTCCCGGTCTTTTGCTGGAGTTGCTCTTTGTGCTCGAAACATCAAGTGGGCTCCACCTGGGAATAGACCGTTTCCTACCCAATACACCCATACGAATTGTAGTAGACCATACAGGCAAGGATGTCACAGAACAATATCCTGTTGACTTCCTGAACAAAAAGCTCATCCAGGGCCCAATAGCTCCATTGCTCGACAATGATGCTTTGGTAGAAAGTATATTGCCCAACATGATATCCATGGCCAGCGAACAGGCTCAGGAGCAGAGCAAAACAGAGATTACCAGAGGCTTGAAACGCATGAACGACCGCCTGAAGCATGAAATAGCGCGATTGGAACGTCTGCAGGAGAAAAACCAAAACATCAGACCCCAGGAAATCGAATTAGCCAAGGAAGAGCAAGCCACACTCACATCCATTATTAACGATGCCAGGGTAAGAATGGACGCCATTCAATTGATTAGGCAAGAGTAATTGAGTGCATCACGGGTTTACAAAAACGTACGATAGTGCGCCTTAAGGACTCTTGGTTGCCTCTGACTTTCTCAAAAATGATTTTAATAATAGAACGGAGTAGTGGATAGAAAAATAAAAACAGGTACTAACACGATATATAGCTAAAGAGAAAGTTTGGCGTTTTACAAGAATCTTATGCTTATTTACAAGGCCTTTAACATTCTAAATTTGGTTCAGTGTTTGGCTAGCGTCTTTTTGCGCTACGCTTCTTACAAAAAAAACCTTTTGGGTGATGCAATGAAAATCAGAACATACATATTGACCATAGGACTTTTGACACTTTTCAGTTGTTCTCAAAACGAGAGGAGTTTGAAAGAACACTATGTTGAATCCCACCCCAGCTTCTTTCAATTAAAACATGGAAAATGGATAAGTAATGAATGGATACGAAAGCCCGAAAACTTAAAAATGATTCATGAAACATTCAAGAAGTTTGGATACTTGAACTTGATTGAAGTACATCTCAATAGCAATCCCCTGGTATTGCAAGACATTTACATTAATACCGAGCCTTACAACTTGATTGACAGCTTAATCCTCGCGTTTGAAAACAAAGATCTTGAAGTCAAATACTACCCAGAGTTTTGGTCGCGAAGAGAGAAAGAAAAAAACGATTCTGTGGTCTATGACATCTTAAAAGACATTAAGTCCTCCTATGTAACATTTCTTCCTCCAGAAGTGATGTCAAACCAGGCAGATGGACAATTCGTTAATGACACGTTACTTCAACTGTTAAAAATTGAATTTCCAAAACAACCTGTAACAACTGAACAAGCGATTGAGCATTTTGAAAAACTAAGAGAATTAGGGTTTCATGAATCAGCATTCAACCTTTTATATCAGCGTTCTGAATATTCTGAAATCAACTGGGACAAAGAAGAACTAAAAAAGAAATTAAAGACAACTGAAAACTACGTGTATCCTTGGTTTGAAGACAATGAAAAATAAAAGCGCATATGTACGGCAACAGTCAAAAATCATATCGCTTCACAGCCCCCCACTAAATGAAGGAGATTAGCCGCTATAGGGCAAAAGAACTAATTGCAGATGCGACTCTTGATGAATCGAATTGCGACCTTCTTGACTTGAAGGTTGATTTTCCTTACTATGACTATGCCGATAAAATATGTGACTTCGTCTCTGATGGGAAGATTTCACAGTTGTCTGAACAGAACTACATCAGAATTGCCAAAGGCCAGTGGTTCGAAATAGAGTTTGCTATTGAATTTAGACCAATATATAGGCTTTACATAATTGACTCTCTTCAATATGTGACTAACCTATACCTCCAAAAGAAACTGATTGAATTGAAAGTTGAACTAAGTGTAACTGGTGACAACGAACAAGCTGGGAAGTGTCCTTGTTGTCAGTACTATTCAATTGATTTTGGAGAAGATGGGGCATGGGACATTTGCCCTGTCTGCTTTTGGGAAAATGGCGGAAATGACCCTAATCATATGACATTGGAAGAAGCTCAACAAAACTTCATTAAAATTGGAGCTAAGAATGAATCTGCCTTAAAGCTTATTGATCCAGAAGGAAAATCAAAATATAAAACAGAACATAACAACGTATAAACGGCCTTGAAGAGACTTTTCATACAAACCATAAACATTAAAAGAAACATAGAATGGCACTGGTAAAAAAGGGGAGTCGAAAAATTACTGTTGACGGGACGGCCTACCGTTGGAGAATCACAAGAACATATAAGAGTGCTGATGACATCCTTGAAGTCTTTATTGAAAGAATTGAAAATGGGAATACGGTGCTGTGTGTCCGTACTGGTTTTCTAAGACCGGATGGCGCTTTTTCCAACATAGGAGAAAGCACTCAGGGGATCGTAACACCAAAAAACGTAGAATCTTACATAAAGCAAGCATTGGCCAAGGGTTGGAAGCCCGAATCAAAGGAAAGTATGTTTGAATTGAGCTTGAAAGAATAAAAACCGTTTTACTACAAAGCGCACGGCTCACAGTCTCCTAACACCAGCTAAAACCCCATACTTAAACCGTTACGACTAGGACAAAGCAAGCTATGGTAAATTCATGTGATAACTGCTCTACTTTGGATACGTAAATATCTAACCCAATTAGGAAGCTAGTAAAATGGGCAACAACCGCCTATTTCTTGCTACCCAACCATTTCAGTGCGCAGCGCTGCGCATCATTTACCCCTGGTAGCGCTACCAGCCCTAAAACCTTTACAGCACGTCAAAGCATACCGTACACTCACAAAAATGTGCTATGACACTCACTAAAACAAGGGGCATTAAAACTCCGCAGGCAATGCTATCTTTCAAGCCTAAATGATGAATGGCTTGACAAAATGTGTTGGACTGAATCAATGGGCTAATCTCAACGGAAATTGTCTATAAAAAAATGAAACGCTACCTGTGCATCATAGTACTCTCCATTTTGTCAAGCGCAACCTTTGCACAAGATTGTGAAGAGTTTAGAACGCATTATGAATCCATTGAAAGCACATACTTCCCCGGGCACATAATCGACAGGATGGACACCGTTTTCAATGCCAATAAAGCCTTTGTGGACTATACGATGCTACACCTACTCGAAAAGCCAACGGACAGCTGCTTTATCTCAGATAGGAACTTATTGAAGCCGCTGAGAATAAAGTCCTGCGACAGCTCAAGAGTTCTTATTGAAGACCAGCTCCAAAACGGAAAGACTTGTAAAATCAGGATCTCGACGAGGGACTTTCAAGTTTCTAAACATTCAATAGAAGCGAATGAAGACTCCACTAGCATAAAAGAAATTGACGGACAGCATCCTTTTGGTGCACCATATGATATTCCTAAAGTTGAGATGGCTGTCATTGAAATGGAAGTAAACGGAGTGAAGCTCAAAATCCCTCATAAGGCTTACGGAAACTTCTTTGAACCTGCAATGTGCGGCAACCATGGATTTGTTAGACCAATTGAAGCATACGAATCCCTAAATGGAGAATTTATATACCTGTATATCTATGGTGGAAATGCTGCGGGAACATATTTCGCCAAGCTGATATTTGACCACAAAGAGTACAGGACGAGAATGGTAAGTGACTATCATCCCTTGATGATTCACGGTTCATTTCGAGAAAGCTTTATTGGATTTTAGAATGAAACAAACAGGAAATAAATGAAACGAGTTTACATTCTCTTATTAGTCATGTCCAGTATCGCTCTTGGCGCGTGCAAAGCCCCTTCAACTACTGAGAATGCTGAGGAAGCAATGACCTTGAAACCAGGGCAATATGTGATCAAGAATGTAAACATCCTTTCAATGACTACGGAAAACAGCCTCATTGAAAACGCCACCGTATTTATCAAGGACCACAAAATAGCCGCTATTAATGAGAGTGTTCCTGATTCGGTAATGGTCATTGATGGTTCAGGCAAGTGGCTTATTCCCGGCCTTATTGACATGCACATTCACGGGTTTGCCGACATTAATTTCGGCTCATCGTACCCAACAAAGGGGGCCACTTTCTCTGTTAACAACCAGGATGTGATGCTGCCCTATGTAGCTAACGGGGTAACTACGATACTTGACCTCAATGCCCGAGCAGACAATTTTGGGCAGAGAAACGAGATTATCAAAGGAAATCTGATAGGACCTCGCATTGCCCTTGCTGCCTTAATTAACAGTGGAGATGGCGACGGCAGAATTGCGAATACGCCCTCGGATGGCCGTCAGACAGTTCGCCTTGCCAAAGCGGAAGGATACGAATTCATCAAAGTATATTCACAACTAAACGAGGAAACCTACAAAGCCATAGTAGACGAAGCAAATAAGCAGGGAATGAAGGTGATAGGACATATTCCCAATGCTTTTAGGGGAAAACTTGAAGAAGCTTTTGTTCCTCATTTTGGCTTGGTTGCTCATGCCGAGGAGTTTGCCAAGCATTCTGAAAACTACAGCGATGAGGACATACAACGGTTTGCAAAACTTGCCTTGGAAAATGGAACCTGGCTCTCCCCCACTTTGATCACCATTGAGCGAATTGCTGACCAGGCGCGCTCTTTGGATAGCATTCGAAACCTTGAAGGCTTTCAGTACATCCATCCCATCATGCAAAGCAAATGGCTAACATCCAATCAATACAACCGCGGCACCAGTCCTGAGCGAGTGGCCCATCTCGAAAAAATGATCGAGTTCAACAATAGATTGGTCAGCGCTTTTATGAAAGAAGGGGTGCCCATAGTTGCCGGAACAGATGCAGGATGTTCTGGCGTGGTTTGGGGATATTCACTTCACGACGAATTGGCACTTTTGGTTAATGCCGGACTAAGCACTGAAGAAGCCCTTGTTGCTGCGACTCGATTACCCGCCACCTGGCTTGAAATTGACGATAAGATAGGGAGTGTGGAAGTTGGGAAATTTGCAGATCTGATTTTACTGGAAGCCAATCCCCTGGAGAACATTCGCAACACAAAAAAAATATCAGGTGTATTTTTCAACGGACAATGGATTGACAAGCAGAAAATTGATGCAATGCTGGCTGACTTAGCCAAGCGAAATACCGCTAACAAAGACAGGTTTGACTGGAAAAAAAGAAGGGACTAAAAAACGGTGCTTAAGAACACCTGGTCCACCTTGGCGAACGTTTTCTTGAAAAAGGCACACACATGGAAAACAAAGTTTTTATTACCCTTTGTGGGCTACTTGGATTGATTAACATCCCAGTTTCAGTTCGATTCATCACCATGATTAATGAGGGGCTCATTGAAGATTCTCAAATGGACACTCCAATGTTTGATGCTTCGGCCATGGTTCCTTTTGGCTTTTTGGCTTTTTCTGGATGGACCTTACTCCTCCTTGTAGTACATATTGTGATCTTCTGCCTGTATTGTGTAGTTCGTTTGGTCAAGGGCTTCTTTTGGGCTCAAAAAACGCTAGTAACTTCATTCTTGCTATTTATAATCCCTGTTACGTCATATGCTGTATCAGCTGTTTTGACCCTACTCTTTTCCCATTATATCAAAGCATACTTATAGATGGACTTCGTTAAAAAAAGCTTCTATTGGGGAAATCTCAAAGGTTTGTTGACATTGATCCTACTGGCCCAGTTTAGCCAGGGTAATGGTCAGGACTTGAATATTTTCCCTATTTATCCTGGTGGATTCGTGTCCTTATCGGATGTCGATGTTTGGAATGGCATTGATCACTCCACTATTCTACCAGTGGTGGAAGGCCGAGAAAAAGGAACTGGATACGTTGAAACGGAATATCTGGAGGTTACAGGAAAGTACCGCCACAACTTTCTATCAAGGACTCACATAGATGAGTCAGATACCATGTTCATCTATTCATATGTAAAGAACGTGACCTTGGCACTACCCGTTTCAGACTTAACGGCAATTGCTACTTTGTCTCCTTACTTGCATCCAGATGATTGCCCATGCCCAATATTTTACTATCAGATGGGATTTGTTATTGACAGCAGTTCTCTGCTAAACCTTGAAGAATCGTACACACACACGTTTGTACACATTGGTAAGTACAACCCATTTATAGCAGATGAACTTCAACAAATTACATGGACAGATGTTTCATGCGAAGAGTTTCCTTCTGATTTGATAACTGAAGAGGTCAATTTCAATTTTGGTAACGATGATTTTGCTTTTAGTGTGGGGGCATGCTACAAATTCCAAAGTCAACATCTGGTTTACTACATACAGAAACTGGTGAAGGAAGATTATCAGTTTGGTTTGAGGTTGATTGTCATACATCGAAAAACCAAAGGCAAGAAGTTCGAATACCTATTCTTTGGGGGCGAAAGTGCTTCGTTCACCGCATTGAATCATCAATGGACAGGCAATTTATTTGAAGATAAGCCTCCGGTAATATTTGGCTTTCAATCTCACTCTTTTGGCTGTCCGGCAATCCATTTCCTGGATTCTGAACATAAGGGAATTACGCTAAAATGCGACAATCGACATTGACAGAGTTGCAATGATTTATGGCTCTTGACAGTTGTTGAACTCATTAAATAAATTAAATCGAATTTGGAGAAAATTACTCTGATTCCGCTCAAAGGACTCGCATTTGAAAATAATGAAACGATAGGTTTTGGAACTTCCAAAGCTCGACTTTTCACATTACTTGGAAAACCTTCAGTGGAATTTGAAAAACAACTCTTTTATGACGATCTAGAACTTCGCATTGATCTTGACCGCTCAGGGAGAATTGAATTTATCGAATTCATATATGGACCTTTCCCAGAAAAAACTGAAATTGAGATCTACGGAATTAATCCATTTAAAACTGAGAGCAGCGAACTGATTAAAGTTCTGACCAAACAAAATAATGGAGCAGTAAACGAAGCGGAAGCCCCCTATTGCCATGCTTTTCTAGAATCTTCAATAGGAGTTTTTCGAGACTCTTGCGAAGCCGATGTTAAAGAGGTGATAGATAAAATGAAGGCAAATGGAGAATATGCTACAAATGAAGTTTGGCTGAATGAAGACAGAGAAAAAGCCAAATACTTTTGGACAGTTGGAATTGGTAAAAAAGACTATTACAAATAAAAACCGGCAATAGGCGGACAAGAAATCGGCTTCAAAATCCGTACTTGCTATAGCCCATCCCCCTACAATCTGGATAACACCAATTGAGTCAGGTTCAAATGCCAATCATTCATCTTCTGGTACGCGAGCATCCAGCTAATTCATCAATGAAATGCTCTTAATTAAAGAACTCATAGGTATAGCGAAAAGAGAAGGTCTCCTCCCCTTTGCTATTGATCCAGGTTTCGGAAACCAATAGCCCCTGCTCGTTATAGGAATAAACATTTGCGGAAGTTGAGCCCGAACTATGCTGCTCGTCTTCCCTTACCAGCAATCCATCTTCATTGTAGGTATAAGTGGTTGTATTAGTACCATCTCTGCCAAGTCGTTTAGACGTTGAGGCTACTAAGCGGCCCTGACTATAGGTATAGGTCGTTTCGGTGCCCGCTCCTTTCGGGTTCTCGCTATGCCTTTTTAGTAGCTGCCCTTCTGAATTGTAGGTATACGTGGTTTTATATTGGTTATATGCTGCGGTGTTGCTCACTTGCTTTTCTATCAGCAAGCCCAATGCATTGTACTGATACTTAACATCTTTCTCAACAAAAACCTGCGCCCCACTCTTTTTTAGCTTCTTCTTAATGGCCCTTGATTGACGAACTTCCTCTTTTACAAGACTTCCCTTGCCATTGTAGCTGCGACTGGTAATGAGATTGGGCTCATCACTCTTGGGATCGGAATACTCGTTTTCAACCACAACCGGCCGCTTGGAATGGTAAGAATACAGGATTTTGTGAGTATCAGGTACTAGCCCTCCCAATACCCTGGCGGTTACTGAGTCCTTTTTGTTATTGGCATGGTGCTGGTCAATCTCCAGCTTTTTCACAAGGCGATTCTCTTCATAATAGTACAAGGTTTCATTTGAATAGGGAATAATATCAAAGGGTACAAACTGTCTTTCGCGCACCAGCTTCCCTTCTTTGTTGAAGTCCAGTGCCAACATTTCTGCACCATCAAAACGGCTCTGCCCATCAATGGATACGTAATGCATGGATACTGATTTCAGTTTTTGCTCAAGGAGCCTGGCAGTATCTTCCAGCACCCTGTAGTTCTGGGCTTTTATGCTTGAAATGCTTGCCAATAGAAAGATTGAAGCGATAGCCATCCATTTTTTCATTTCCGATAATTTTAAATGCCAAAATAGGAAATATTACACGCCTGTTCCCGGCATTGACTCAACCGGTAAGACTTTATGAAACACTCAAAGAGTTCGCACTACAGTTGCTTCAGCACCGATTCCATCAATGAAAGACTGTAGCTGTTGATCTTTTGATGTGTAGGCATCCAGCCCAATAGAAAGCGGGTAAAATCGGCACTTGCAAGGGCATACATTCGACGCCACTCCTGCTCCAGTTCTTTGAAATTGAGAGTATTCTCCCTTGATAACAAGGCTTCCTCCAGTGCAGAGAAGTAGAAGTTGAGCAAGTAGTCTTCATAAAGTTCACACTCTTCGGCCGATAAACAACTTCCTAGAAAATAGGCTACATCCTTCATCCCACAGCCGCCGCCTACGTATTGAAAATCAACCGCAGCTACCGTGTTGCCTTCCTTGGAGAAGCAAAAATTGGCAAGCTTGGCGTCTCCATGTACAATTGTTTGGTACTTGCAGCGATTTAAAAGGTCGTCGATTATATGCGCCTTTGACTTCAATTCCTGGTGCTGCATTTTTTCAAGCTCATCAGGCCGCGTTTCCAAATGCCAGTAGGTTCCTGTTTCCCATAGACCGGTGGGTACTTTTCCTAAAAAAGTAGCATGAAAATGGGCTAACCACTTCAAACAAACCTTGGTTTCTTCAAGGGTTAAATGTTGCTTCCTGATTGGAAAACCGGGGTCCAAATCTTCCAATACAATCCATTGATCCTTGCCTTGTGAAAATGAACCGATAAAGGCTGGCACCTTACATTCAGTTGCACAATACTGGCTCCATTCCCTGTACCAATGCGTTTCTACCTCATAAGATCTCACTTTTCTCTGATGTGACTTATCCGTATTCCATCCTCTTGGATGTTTGCCTGCATTGCTCAGAAAAATAGACTTTACCACTACGGTAGATAGTGATGAGTTGAACAGTTGGTACCTGGATATTTTTCCGTAATCGCTCCACAGGGATTGAATGACTTCAGCTTCTCTGCAATCTGAAGACTGAGTGATCTTTAGTAGGTATTCCTTGAAACCTGGATTCATGAGGTCAATTGTGCGCGTTGTCACGAATTTAGAAGCATAAGCCGGACTAATAATTCAAACATACCAACCGGAGAAGTAACCAAATTCAGCCAAAAAAAGGGCGCTTGCCTTGATACCATTTTGAATGCAGCACTGTTTGAACGACCATAGGGAGAAAGTTTGCTGGATTCTAGACCTTTTACTCGTGATCTGTTTGTTTTTAAAGGGACTCGTGAATGCCTTGCATTTGCTTCGTTTTGGGGCAATGCCAAAATGACGGGCCCGAACGGCCTGAGTGGAAAACATCATTTAAAGCCCCAAGACATCATCCTATAGCTAAATCTTTAATTTTCTTGACATCTAATTTTGGCTTCTACCTTCGTTGTTAATGATTAGAGCGCTCTGTGACGGATTCTTAAACACCCCTTCCCTTTGGGAAAAGAACCAATTTGGAATTCAACAATTTGAATTCCCAAGTTTGGCATTGCCATCTTTTCAGCCAACATATATCCCATCAAACCTTCGTCTTGGGCATCAAATGGAATATGTCTTTAAACAACTGGTGGACTATTCAGAAGCCTATAGCGTATTGATGCACAACCTCCCCATATCAGAAAATGGAATCACTAAAGGAGAGATTGACTTCGTTTTGCAGCGTAGAGAAACCGGGCAGTTCATTCATGTAGAGCTTACCTATAAGTTCTACCTGATAGACCCTGATATTCCAGAACCCATACACAGTTTCATTGGCCCCAACCGACGCGACACTTTATTCGCTAAAATGGAGAAGATTAGGAACAGACAATTTCCCCTTATTCACTCAAAGGCGGGAATTGAAGCCCTGGCCAATAAAGGCATAGATCATTTACAACTCAGCCAACAATGTTGCTTCAAGGCCCAGTTGTTTCAACCTTATATGAGCACCAAAATCAATATGGCAGGTTTGAACAAGGATTGTATGGCAGGTTACTGGCTTCGCTCCGATGACTTTGAGGGTTCAGCATTTGAACAAGCACGCTTCTACATTCCCACAAAATCGGAATGGTTACTGGAACCGCAGACCCAAGTTGCCTGGAAAACCCATACTGAAGCTTTGATAGAAATACAAAACCATATGGCAGATAAAATGGCGCCAATGCTTTGGATTAAATGGCCTGATAAAGGTTTTGAAAAGATGTTTGTGGTTTGGTGGTGACGGCCCTAAAAAGCGGAAGCACTGAGTGACGCTCGGTAGAGCGGAGTATCGAAGTGTTGGAGCGGACATACACATCAAAACATCATCTGAAAAGCAACTCGCTCTTCGATACAACCTTCATTGCATTACGGTCACTCAGAGACTCGATGCGTGAACATGTATTCTCGCTAAAGCGAAGTTTACACATGTGTGCAATTTCACATAATTGAGAACCATCCCAGGGTCATTTCGGCTCCGCTCAATGACCCTTTGCGTTTAAATTATTGGCACATTAAAAATACCCAGCTCGGTAGGAACAGCATATTGAATTCAGGAAACTGGAATGGGCGAATAGCGGATTAGTGTTGCTATACACCCGGCAAAGCCAGTTGCACACTAAAAACACCCAGCACGGTAGGAACAGCATATTGAATTCAGGAAACTGGAATGAGCGAATAGCGGATTAGTGTGGCAATACATCCAGCCAAGTTGCAAAGTGGGCTCAATATGAATTTATTGCTAGATTTACCATCAAAATTGCTATTCGCTATGAAAATCTTGAGCTTGCTATTCACCCTTTGTTGTTGTACATCTCTATCCGCTCAAATAATCCTTTACAAATCCTATGCAGACTACAAAGCAGGGACTGGTGAGAACGTAGGGAAATATGTGGGAACCTATAACGTATCAGGTACGGTGAGGATTCAAACCCTAAAAGACGGGAAGAAAGAAAAGGTCAAACTAAAAGGGTATTGGGGCTTCACTTATAAGGACCACTTGTTTAGAGTAACAGTATATAACAACCCTGCAATGCTCATTAAGTCAGGTAAAATCTGCTACTACGAAAACGGAGCTGCCCATATGGACATGCTTAGGGATGGTACTACCACCGAAACCTTTATTACCGGTTACTCTTTTTACTTCTCTCAAACTGAAGACTCAGAGCTTTACGCACTCCCTGCAGGCGACATCTCTAATTCTGCCAAAAGGCTTAAATCGTTCCAGAAAGAACACCCCGAGCATGTTAAATTGTTTGATTGCATTGGCAAAAATTATTATCTGCTAAGTCATATCAGGAACTGCGTTGAAGGATATCAAGGACAATAAGCCTCTCTATTAATCAAAGCTCGGACTTGCAGTATTGTCCGGTTCCATTCATCTCCGCTTGCACGAGCTTGCTGATAACGCTTTGCACCATGTATGAATACACACTCAAGGCAAAGACAGCATATTCAATTCAGCAATCGGGAATGAGCAAATAGCGGAATAGCTCTGCAATACACCATGCAAGGCAATTGGCATATTAAAAACACTCAGCACGGAAAGGATGCTGCTAGTTAGGAGCAATGGAAGTATATTTTCCAATTCAAACATGAACAGCAGGAAAATGATAAAAGTGATCCACTGCCTATTCACGCTTACCATACTAGTAGGGCTAAGTTGCTCTGCGCCCAAAGAAAAGACCATTGAAGAACCACAGGAAGAGCCGCCTGTTCAAGAACCGACTAAAGAAGAAGAGTCTCCAAAAGAACTACTGAAGCAAGCCTATCAGCTGTTTAAGGAAGGCAATGATGCGGAATCCATCCAATTGGCTGAACGTGTTTTAGCCATTGGCAGGGAAACCAATAACGACACCTTAATAGGTAAATCACTAAGCTCCATGTGCAGAAATGCGCAGCGTAATTTGGATACTACTCGCCTGGCAGAACTCAGTAATGAACTGGCTAAATTGTCGGCCTCATCGGGCGATCAGCAATGGATGATGTACCGTGCGCACATGAATGCGGAGATGTGGCGACTTATTGGCGATATGGATAAGGCAGAAAGGTTTTACGACGAAAGCATGCGCATTAGTAGTGAAATTGGGGCAACGGGCATGTTTACCATCGATCATTTTAACAAGTCCTTTGTGTCGGTTGCCAAAGGTGATTTTGAAACGGCAAATGCGCTGATAAAAAAGTATTATGAATTGCGAAAAGAAGCTGACGCCACCTCTGAAGATGCCTACGGTTTAATTGCCCTCGCCTATTTGCTGGAACAACAGAAAAACTACCCGGGCGCTCATGAAGTGGCAGTAGTTACCAGAAGGCTATTCAATGAGCAAAACCTATTTCCAGAACCACCGGATGAAAAGCCACTATTAATGGTAGAAGCTAAGGTAAAATCAGAGTTAGATGCTTCAGAATGGCAAGAAATAAGCACGCAGTCCGTTGAAGAATCTGTTTCCAGCTTGCTGGAGAAGTACCTGGAGTAACCTTTACAAGTCAATTCGAATGATAAAAATTCCACCAAAAACAGTTGGACCCGGTTTGTCTTCTTTGCACTTGAGCTTCACTTTTACGCGGTTGGCTTTCCTAATTGTCGCTGTTGCCTGGTCTTTTGAAGGTAAAGCTCAGAACCCTGATACAGTTTATGTTACCGAGAGAGTTGAGTTTTCATCCAAACGACATAAAGATTTTTTTGGTAAAGGATATCATGGCAAGTATGGCAGAGAAGACATCATTTTTAATGAAAGACATAAGAAAATAGCGTATTGCTACTATGAAGACGGAAAAAGAAGCTGCCGGAGTAGGGAGTATAAAATCCTTAATGACTCAACACTTTGGGTAGATAATTTCGACTCTTGGAAAAACGACAATGGTGCAATAACCTGGCGCTATAAGAAGATCGCCGAGGATAGTTTCTATATCTATCGATTTGACTCAACCTTTTATGAATCTGGTTATGCGAGTTCGCTGATTCCGTTAATCATACCAGGAGAGCTAACAACTACTTTGGCCAATAAGAAAGATACGCTCTGGCGCCTGGCCTATCCATTAAAATGGTATGCATATTATTGGCGACATTTTGTTGTCAGCTTCCACAAAACTCATATAAATGGAAAGCTATATGAGTATAATGAAATTGACAATGTTCCCACTCACAAGGACGGACATTCACTTGGAAAAATAGAAATTGAAGGAATAATTGGATGTCCTTGTGAGCCATTTTGCGAGGAAAAAGGCCACACTATATCCTGCACAATTACCAGCGAAGGCCATATCCGCAATATAGAAATTGCCTTTGGCTGTTTAAATGAGTATTGCCCTTACACCTTTATGGAAATCATTTGCGAGTTACAAAATTGGGGCCAGCTAAAACCCGCTACCCAAAATGGGCAAAATGTGAATGTAAGATGGTTCATTACCGTAGAAGATCAACTGGAAGTGCGAGCTTTTCAGCACCCGGCATATGAAGACAATGATGAAAATCGCGCTGCATTTATTAAACGGAAGTTAAGCGAGTAATGGCTCTGAATAATGAAAAGAGTAGTAGCTAAACACTCAACCTGAAGCCATTCCAATCCAGGCAACAGAACAACCATCCAATAGAGCTTTCAAACAAAAAGCAGACTATATTCAAGCTCAGGCCGCTATGGCTCTTCATTTTGGCATTGTCTTAAAACGAAGCAAATGCAAGGCATTCACGAGTCCCTTTAAAAACAAACAGATCACACGTAAAAGATCTGGAACTCAGGAACTCTCTCCTGCGACAAGTGCAGTCTTTCAAACAACACTGTTTCAATTTGGGTCAAGATTTGCGCCTTGTTCGTTTGGGTTACGATGGGCCATTTCGGTTCCGCTCAATGGCCTTAGTACAAAGGCAAAATCATGCAAGGCATCAGTTCAAGACGGCGTTGAGCTATTTTAGGACATGAGCATACCTCCGCTATCTCCACTTCCCGGGCCAAGCCTCAGCACCTGATCAGCCACTTCAATCAATGTAGCATTGTGCTCAATGAAGAGTACTGTATCCCCTTGGTCTACAATGGTCTGAAAGACTGTAATAAGCTGTAGGATGTCGAAATAGTGAAGTCCTGTGCTGGGCTCATCAAAAAGATATAACCTACCTGCCGCAGTTTTTCCCGCTCCGCTTCCTGACGAAGTATGCAATAGAGTACGTGCTAGTTTCAAGCGCTGCGACTCTCCACCTGATAGAGTGGCAGTGGATTGTCCAAGTAAAACATGCCCCACTCCTACTTTTTGAAGAACTTCTAAACTGTCTACATGGGCTCCCGAACCAAAGAAACCAATGGCTTCTTCTACCGTCATCTGCAACACTTCGCCAATAGAACGACCTTGATATTTACAGGCCAGCACGGCATCGCTATACCGCAGTCCTTTACAGCTATCGCAAGTGAGCCAAACATCACTCATAAAGTCCATACTGGTCTTCAGCTGCCCGTGGCCCGAGCATGCGGAACACTTCCCCGCCTTGCTCTGGTAGGAGAAATCAGCTCTTTTGATTCCCTCCTGTCTGGCAAGGTCGGTTTTTGAAAACACGGCTTTTAGTAAGTCCAAAATACCCGTAAAAGAAGCCAAGGTGCTGAGTCTACTTTGTGAGATAGGCTCCTGATCCATTAAGTGAAGCTCTTCAAACTGGTCCAGCCCAAATGTTGATTGGCAATGTACTGCTCTGTTTTTTAGCCATGAGCTGTACAATACATCTTTTACAAGACTCGACTTACCACTTCCCGAAACGCCGGTTACAGCAATGAGCTGCCCTGAATACAAATCCAGATCAACGTTTTTTAGGTTGTTGGCATTTGCTCCCCTTAAGCCGAATAACAAGCCTTTTTCTCTTTTCGGCTGCGCCAGGCGTACGGGAGGTTCCTGCAACAACTGGTAAGTAACCGTATGCGGAGCTTTAGCAATATCACTCACCTTGCCTTGAAACATGACTTCGCCTCCTAAACGACCAGCTGCTGGCCCCATTTCGATAAGGTAGTCAGCGTTTTTGATGAAAGAAGGATCGTGTTCTACCACTACCACTGTGTTGCCATTGGCTACAATTTGCTTTAATGCTTCAGAGAGCGCAGCCACTTGCTCTGCATCCAAACCTATGGTGGGTTCGTCAAGCACATAAGTAACACCAAAGAGATGAGTTGATAATTGCCCGGCCAGTGTTACGCGCTGCCTTTCGCCTCCTGAAAGGGAGCTCACTGCTCTGTTCAAACTCAAATGGCCCAGACCAAGGGCTACCATGGTTTTCAAAGAATCTTTTACACTCGGTAGAACAACCTTGCTAATGGCCTGTAGCACGGCATCCATGGCCCCTTCACCTTTTTCAATCAAGTTGAGGCAGTCTACCACATGCAAGCTTGACAGGGAGTGGATGCTCTTACCCAGATAGGTGGTATCCAGCAAATGAGCTTGCAGGCGGCTTCCTTCGCATGTTGGGCAAACAACATCGTGCATTAATGCTTCCAACTGGCTTATGTTCTTGTTATGGAGTTTTCGCTGGTATTCCTCATTGATATACGTGCAAAGTCCCAACCATTTGGCTTCCAGAACCTGTACGCCACTTCTTGATTTGGTGGTAAACTCCCAGTTCACCTTCCACACCGTATCGCCGGTACCGTACAAAATGGCTTCTTGTATTTCTTGATTCAATTCCTGCCAGGGAACGCTAATGTCCCAATTCAACTGTCTGGCAGCTTCTTTTAGCGTAGCAATGAATTGTCCTTTGGCATCGGCATAGTAGGCCAGAGCTTTATTCTCAGATGCGGCCCCATCCAAAACGGACCTGTCGGCCAAAGCAATTACTTCTTCAGGATTGCAGGTAGGCCTGAGCCCTAAACCTTCGCAATCAGGACAGGCTCCCAGATGGTGATTGAATGAAAAATGCTGAGCGGTATACTTGGCTCCCTGTTGCTGAGCTATTCTTGAATACAGTAGTCTAAAGGCATCGTATATGCCCGATAAGGTACCTACAGTGGAGCGTTTTGTGAGGCTCTTCCCCCTCCTGTTGAGACCAATGGCGGGACTCAGGCCTGAGTAGGACATGAGTTCTGCCTGACTGTTTTGCTGTAAGAAACTTCTGTTGTAGGCTGATAGTGACTCCGTAAAGCGTGCATTAGACTCTGCGAAGAGTGTGTCATATACCAGAGATGTTTTCCCGCTTCCTGACAAGCCTGTAACCACTGTTAAGGCATTCTTGGGAATGCGGACATCAATATTCTTAAGGCCATGGGTACTTACTCCCTTCAATACAATTTCACTTGCCGGCTTTCCCATTACAGTTTCCTCTAGCAGCTCTGTACCGCGGCTATTCTGTGTCACTTTAGGTACTCCCTCATACACCACCATTCCACCTGCCGATCCACTTTCAGGACCCAGCTCCAAATGCCAGTCACTGCACTCAATAATGGCCTCATTCTGCTCTATGCAAACAATGGTATTGCCCTTCTGTTTTATTCGGTCAAATAATTGAAGCAAGGAAGTTATATCACTGCGATGTAGGCCAATACTAGGCTCCATAATAACATACAGAGTATTTCCGATGTCCTTTTTCTGAAGTTGGTTGGCTATTTTAATGCGTTGTGCTTCCCCTCCTGACAGGCTCGTGGAAGACTGCCCCAACCTTATATAGCCAAGGCCTATTTCCTGCAAGATCCTGAGCCCGGCCAACACTTTTTTCTCGCCTTCAAAAAAGGAAACTGCTTCGCTCACTGACAGCTTGTACACATCGGCAATAGAATGCCCTTTATAGTGTACTTCAAGAGTTTCCTTATTAAATCTATCGCCTTTGCAGGTGGCACATAGCAAGTCTACATTTCCCAGAAAATGCATGCCAATCTGCGTCTTTCCTGCGCCTTGACAGGTTTCGCACCTGCCGCCTTTGTTGTTGAATGAAAAGCGCGACTTCGTATAGCCTCGCAATTTTGATTCCTTTAGCCCAGCATAAATGTCGCGTATATGATCAGAAAGGCCCAGATAGGTAGCGGGATTGCTGCGAGGTGTTTTTCCGATGGGTGAATGATTTATAAACACCAGCTGCTTCAGGGCTTCCAGATTCCCGTGTGATTCTAGTTTAACAGGTCCTTCCACCTCTATCCCCAGTTGGAGCTGAACCGCCTTCAATAAGGTGCCTACCACCAAGCTTGACTTTCCCACACCTGACTTACCGCTTACTACATTGAGCTTTCCCAGTTTAAATTTAACATCAATATGCTTCAGGTTTCTTTCGCTGCAACCTTTCAGTTCAATGGCTTCACCCTTCAAGGCAATTTCAGTATCTGCGCGCTGCACAGGCGCCGTTAGTGCCCTATAGGTAGCACTGTACTCCTTTACTTCGGGGTCTTGCAAAAACGCTGAGAAAGCACCATTAAAAATGAGCGATCCTCCCCCGGCTCCTGCTCCGGGTCCTATCTCAATAATATGGTCGGCAGCGGCAATGGTATCAAGGTCATGTTCTACTATCAATACGGTATTGCCCTTTTCTACCAAACGCCGAAAATGACGAATCATTCGCTGGTTCTCTTCCCTATGCAATCCTATGGAGGGCTCGTCAAAAACATAGAGCACATCGCTTAAGGGCACCAAAATTTGGTTCGCCACACGAATGCGTTGAATCTCGCTCGAACTAAGTGATTTAGATGTGCGATTGAGCGTCAAATGCCCCAATCCCAAATCCTGCAATACGTCTATTTGGGCTTGAATTTTCTGGCTTACCTCATGGCCTACTCCTTGCCATTCTTGCTGAGCAATCCAGGCTTTCACCTGATTTAATTCCATGGCCACCGCTTCTGCAATCGATTTCCCTGCTACCCTTACGCTCAGTGCTTTTTTATTCAATCGGGTGCCTTCACATTCCTTGCATGTTATTGAATGTACATATTTGAGAATATTGGCATTTCGATCTCTTCGAAGTATATCGCTCATTATGGGGAGCATACCCTTGTAATGGCCTTCTTCCCTGGGCTTGGCCTTTATTCCAGTCCATTTCAACCGCGACTCAAGGCTGTGTTTACCAAAAGGCACTTTGATTTTAGTACTGCCATACAATACCACTTCACGTTGTGCATCGCTAAGCTCCTTCCATGGAATGTCTACATTAAAGCCTTCCGCCTCACATACTTGGTTAAGTACATCAATGGTTACCTGAGAATACATAATATAGCCAGTAGGCAGTGTCGGTGCCAGTGCTCCTTCTCGAATACTTTTTTCGGGAGATGCAATAAGGCGGTTCAGATCTATCTGTTCCTGCTTGCCTATGCCATTGCACATGGGGCACTTGCCCAGCGCAGAGTTGAAGGAAAAGAGCGCGCGTGAAAGAGTTACATCTTCTTCCGTGCTTCCCGTTCTTGCATAGAGCAATCGCAATAGATCATAAATATCAGACATGGTACCCACTGTAGATCGGGCATGCATTCCACTGGTGTGTTGACCTATGGCTATTACGGGCGAGAGTCCTTCAATTTCATCAACTTCCGGTCGATTCAGTTTCCCCATAAATTGCCGCGCAAAAGAGGGCAGTGTTTCAAAATACCTGCGCTGTCCTTCTCTGGCAATTACATCAAACACAAGGCTTGATTTTCCGGAACCTGATATCCCTGCTACAACTACTAGCTTATTATGTGGAATGCTTACCGATACATTCTTCAGATTATTGGTTCTGGCTCCCTTAATAATAATTTCCGGTCGGTCTTGTAAGGTCATCGCGGCAAAGTACTGAAATCAGTTTCTCATACCTTTTCGTTTTTTCACACGTAAATGGCCATCATTGCTTTCCTATCTGGCTCGGGTTTTATGTATACGCAATGCCAATGAGTACATCTTATGCACTCCTTACCAGCAATACGCTCAGCATGAGCAGTAAAACCGGAAGATGGCTTTATGAAGTAATTTGCTACAAATTGAGAAATGCAAGCTGAAAATTCAAAGATTACGATTCATATGGTTTCCAGTCTTGACGGTTTTATAGCCAAGAGAGATGGAAACGTTTCATGGATGCATTCAAAAGATCACTACGCAAAAGGAGTCGAACTGACGGAAGAGTACATATCGGAATTCCTTAAATCAATCGACTGTTACATTATGGGTTCTCGTACTTACGAGCATGCTGTGGAACTTGGTTGGCCCTATGGGGAAGTTCCTGTTTTTGTACTTACCAAAAGAGGCCTCACTTCCGACAAAAAAAATGTCCAGTTTCTATCAGGTAATTTGAACGAAATAGTTCAGAGCCAACTAAAGGGTCAATACAAAAACATATGGATGGTTGGTGGCGCTATGCTCACAAAAGAATTTCTACAGACTGGATTGGCTGATGAAATAAACATTACCATGGTCCCAATCTTATTGGGTAACGGAACACTCTTTTTTGACTACATTGATAAGGAAATTTCGCTGCATTTAAAAGATGTGTCAGCCTATAAGGACGGAATGGTAGAGATGGTGTATGAAATAAATAAGGAGTAAAATCGATGGTCGAAAATGACCATAGTTTATGATAGTTTAGTGCCAGACCGAGATAAAATCCAGAAAAAGCAGTCATGAAAGGTCATTCATTCTTCACTTCTTCAAGAGAACGGACATTATGGATTTTTTCCATGACCATTCTGATTGGAATATTCCTTGGATTACTAGTTGGCAGACCACTCTTAGAACAATTAAAAAGCCCTGACTTACAGGCAGGAATTTTCCTTTTAGGAATGATATCTATTGGCACTTGTACTGTATTGTATGGGCTTGTTTCGAAACCAAAAACTACAGAGCTCATCTTGCTGGTAGGGATACTTACTGTTTACCTCCTGCTCTTTCTAAGATTAGGACTTCCTGAAAGGAGTCATTTAATAGAATACAGTGCTTTATGCCTAAGCATTCACCAAGCGCTTCTAGAAAGAAAAAGACAAGGTAAGAAGCTAGCTTATGTCGGTTTTTTCGCATTTGCGATAACAAGTCTAATAGGGCTTATTGATGAGATGGTTCAAATTTTCATGCCTAACAGGGTTTTTGATATGAACGACATTTTGTTCAATTGTCTCGCGGCATTTATGGCAATAGCAAGTAGTATGAGTATTCAATACTTCAGGCAGAAATTGAAATAGGGAACAAAGTATCAAGTACGCTAACTCAATGGCTTTTACTATTCGCCTACAGATATTGATGTCCGAATGCAAAAAACCAATGCTCATTTAGTATTGAAGAATGGATCATCTATTCCTGGCATAGGCATCATACCACCGCGCCTTGCAAAACGTCTCCCCCTTACCATCCATTGGTTGGCAATACTGTACATGGAGGGCCTTTAGTTGCTAAATGTTTATTATTGACTTATGAATTCTGCCGAATTGATTGAGCTTCTTAAACAGCATCGCAACGAGCGAGGCATCAATTACTGGAATCGCTTGAATCCAGAACCCGATGGCTTGGAGAGCTATGGAATTGGATTGACGGTGCTCCGAAAGATTGCAAAGGAAGCAGGACGGAATCATGAACTGGCTATGGAATTATGGGAAAGCAACATCTATGATGTGAAAGTATTGTCTTTACTAATAGACGAGCCCAAACTAATGACCATAGAACAAGCTGAGCGGCAAGTAGATAAATTGCACCAGGGGCATCTTGCTCACGTATTCTCATCTTGTGATGCTACCCTTGCCAAAACATCTTTTGTTGTGCCACTCTTAATGAATTGGATACACAGCGACAGCAGCATCCGTAAACGGTGCGGGTACGGCCTGCTCTATGAAGTTTCTAAATCCACTAAAAAGAGCGCACCTGGTACTGCTTTTTTTCATGAAAGGATTGAGCAAATTCTAGATTCATATAAAAAGGAAAACAACATTGTAAGGTTGGCAATGGCCGGAGCGCTTATGGGAATGGGCAAAAGAAACATAGAGTTGAATGCAGCGGCACTTAGAGTCGCTCGAAAAATGGGACCTATTGACGTTGAATCAGGAGTAAGCGATTGCGAGGCCTTCGATGTTGCGAAACATCTTACAAGCGACTATATCAGGAACAAGCTCAACATATAAGCGATACCCTGACGACGGCTGCAAGGCTATTCCATGAGATTCGTATTTTCCCAAAATCAATACTTCCGGAACCCGGCTAAACTTATATTGCTATGAATCAAGTAAAAATTGACAACTACACGAAAGGTATCCTCACGCTTATTGCGGCCTGTTTAATGGTACTCACATTACATCAACTGGACTTGTTCCCTAAAGCCTATGCCGACACTTCAAAGAACTCAGCACTTGTACCCGGCACAAATTATGGACTTGTTCCCCTTAATGAAGATGGAAGCATCAGCGTTAGGCTCAGCGCTTCTGAAGAGGTAGATGTAAACATCATTGGCGTCAACACCTCTGATATGCTCGATGTAAATATTGAGGAAATTGGTGGTCGCTATTTATCTCGTGGAGGTCCTATTCCTGTTGAAATGGAGTAAATCCTGGCAGAAACAATTAGTCCAGTACTACACGCATGATCAAGCTCTTGGGTAACACTTTTAATACTCCGGAACATTCAACAACTCATCATTAAGGACGAATTCACCAGTTGTCCCCTACTTCTAAAGTTACTTGAGTTCTTAGAAGAAGAAAACAGGTAAAGCAGAATCAATAAGTGTTAGTGCCCTGCAGGACATTACTGCTCATGGCTAAACCGAATCGGAAATTTAAAAATGAACATAAAATCAATTTAGAAGGTGATACTCATTGTCTACACCAAAGCCTACCGCAATGGTAGCGAAATGTTTGAGCGTACCGCAGAAACTATGCTCCTTGAATTTAAACAGACTTACAATAAAGAGATCGTATGCCGCGGAATCACAGGTAAAAAAGAACTAACTGAAATATTTAATACCATTTCCGATCGGAAACAGACGATAGATGAGTACCATTTTATTGGTCATTCTGGCATGTACGGTCCAATGTATGGTACGGTTAAATACCCAGAACAATACAGCCCTTACGAACTTAAAAACTTGGTAATCCCCTTTTCTGCAAGTGGTAAAGCATTCTTCCATTGTTGCAGATCAGCCAGATGGTTTGCGCCGTTTTTTGCAGACGCTTTTAAGATAGAATCATATGGCTACCACTGGTACACTGCGTTTTCTTCTAGCAAGAAGAAATACAGAAGGGTAAGGCGAAATTCTAAATCGGTGTATGCAATAGGCTGCAAGGGTTATAAATCACACGGGCTCATAGGCACATTAAAAAAGCATCTTGGTTTTCAACCACTTGAGGTTATGAACTCTTTTCTACCCGGGGGAAAGAATATTGATTCTACCTACAATGAAGTGGCCAACGAATACAACCGGGTTTTCCAGGATATAAAAGTCCGAAAGGATGAATGGAACTGGTTAAATAAACATTTACCTGACAAACAAGATATCGTTGTTGCCGATATTGGTTGTGGAAATGGGGCTTTGCTAAAAGAACTATCCCCAAAAATAAAAATGGGTATCGGCCTGGATATTTCCGCAAGTCTTATTGAAAATGCCAAAAAGTTAAATGAAAGCCGAGAAAACATTCAGTTTAAATTGATTGACAGCCCTAAGCTCCCTCTGGAAGATAAGTCTATTGATTTGTTCGTATCCTTACTATCATTCAGATACCTTGATTGGGACCCATTGATGGATGAAATAAAAAGAGTACTGACTCCCAATGGAAAGATCCTCATTATTGACATGGTGACCGTTTCTCCAAAGTGGTATGAACTTCCTCAACTTATAACATCAAAGTTCAAACACTACATTCAGAGATACACCAACCCCGTTTTTTATAAGAACCTCACACAGCTAGTTTCAAAAGCATCATGGAAAAACATGCTGAAATACAACCCTATTCGATCCGAGCATGAAATGAAATGGTATCTGGAGAGCAGATTTCCGGGAAAACGAGTTGAGAAAATAAATGTTGGTTGGAACTCCTGCATACTCGCATTTGACTCAGGAAAAGTTGAAGCAATAAGGGACATTCACTTAACGTACCCATAGATGAAGATTGGGATTTGCGATTACGGAATTGGTGGCTTAGGGCTTTTCAAATTGATTAGGCCAAAAACCACAGTAGATATAGTTTACCTCTCAGACTCTGGATACACACCATATGGGAAGTTACCCGAACCAGAATTAAGAACAAGGCTACAGAAAATCATTGATTACTTCCATTCTCAGGGAATACAGCATATTGCCGTTGCCTGCAACGCCGCCAGCACCGTTATTCCTGACGAAATAAACATTACGGGTGTAATTGAGCATGGTGTTAACGCAGTTATTAAAGCAAAACCCGATAAGATTGGGGTTGTTGGTGGGGTTAGAACCATAGAATCTAATCTGTATAAAAACGCCTTTGAAAAAGTCGGAATAGGTACTATCCAACAGCCTGCTCAGCAGTTATCTATAAAAATTGAGGCAGGCGACATCAACTCCCTCGAGTTGGAACTAGCTATCAGGGATATTTTTGAACCACTCAAAAACTTAAACTACATCTTATTGGGCTGCACACACTACCCTGTAATAGCTGATAAAATAAGAGCGTTTACCAACAACACCCTACTGATCGACCCTATTCCCGAAATGACAGAATGGATATTGAGAAATTGGCAGGAATTAACCGGGGATCAAACAGTAGAATGGATAACCACTGGAAATATTGAAAAAATGAAGGTTGCCTCGAAAAATGCGTTCAATCTTCAAATTGATAATATTCAAAAAATATCCTTATGAATGCTACCACGGTACAATACCATTGATCCGTCCTATAATTTAAATACCTCCGAATTCTCACCACACTCAATACGCATACCTGCCAACATACTGTATGGCACGGTGCAAACCTAACCTAGTGAAGCATAAAGAGCATAGACTCAACCTTAACCAGTACATACTATTGATCGTGATGCCTAACTTGGTACCAAGTTAGGCTTGCCTCGTGTCATACAATTGTACATAATCTAACAAAAAACAAACACCATGAAGCTGAGCAAAGGATTTATTAAAAAGGGAATGTACTTATCCGGCATAATGAATATCGCGGGTGTATTAGTGTTCTCCAGACTTTTTACAAACAAGGTGATTAATGAAACGGATCCTGAGGTAATGTCCAATTTTGGACTACTCATGATAGTACTGTGGGGACTTGTTTATTTTGCAATAGCTTCCAATTGGGAACAACTAAAATGGGTAATTGGTACTGTTGTCATTGAGAAGTTCATTTATGGCTTTACCTGGACCAAATGGATTATGAATCATGAGCTTTCAAGTGTGTACGAGCAAGACACAATGGCTGGAATATTTTATACCATTTATGGACTCAATGATTGGCTCTTCTGTATCTTTTTCTTATTTGTATTTATTCACTTGAGCAAGTCTCAAAGAAATGGTTAGTCAACTAGCAAGCTGACGCTAGGAATACCTTTTTTTGAATCAGAAGTTATTCTGGTATTCGCGGATAGTATTCCGCATTATATTATAGAAGTCATCATTCCAGACGGCTTTTATATTTAAATTGCCAACATTGCTGTTTCACGGTTCTATTGGGTAAGGCTTCTTCGAGCAGATTATACTTGGACTAACCACCTATTTCAAGTGGCTACTTCTAAAGGCTTTGTGCGCTTAGCATGTGACAACAGTGAAGATCTTAACCCTAAGAAAAATATCATGAGTCTCTTCAAATGCACTCGTCTATGGCATACAGTAGTACTCCTGCTGACCTTCAACCTTATGGCACACCACTGTGTAATGGCCAGCGATCATATAGAGGGGCCTGTTACCGATAGACATCCAGTTGCAGATATTACCGATCTATATGCATTCCCTTGTCCTGATTACCCTGGCCATCTTGCATTGGTGATGGATGTGTATACGGGGGTGTCTCCCAAAGGACATTTCTCTGATAAAGTGGTGTATAGTTTCCTGGTAAAAAATGCCAGCATACGAGCCGATGGACAAGAACCAGACTTTACCACTCAGGGTGACTACAAGCTGTCCTTTTCGTTCGAAACCCCGCATGGTCCCAATACCTCTCATTGGGTAACCTGTACATCCTCTACTGGCACCACTGTTCGGGTACAGGTAGACGATGCCAATAGTTTTTCGCCAGGTGACAAAATCGGTGTTTTTGCCGGTCGCCGGTCCGATCCTTTCTTCTACAACTCAAGGTGGGGCATGAAAGTGATTAAGGGCAATGTGACAGAGGCAAAAAAGAACAATTTACTACAACGCCTAAACGTACTGAGCATAGTGGTGATCATTGACATGGAGCAGGAACTGGACATGAGTCAGGGGCCTTTATTGGCAATTGCAGCTGAAAGCGTAACCACCGATGATGACCATACAACCCGGCAGATCGATCGCTTAGGTCGCCCGGAAATAACGAACATTTACATGGCCAGTAAAGGAAAAACAGACCTTAGGGACCTTTACAATGGAGAAAATACATTTAAGCTGAATACAAAGAATACTGAGCTATATCGCGAACGTATTCACGACAATCTCACTTTTTTTGACGGTTTAAATGGCGAAAAAGACTGGGCGCCTGAAGAGTTAAACCACCTAACAAATTTACTGTTGAACGACTTTCTGGTAGTTGATCCATCCAAGCCATACAGTGAAAGTTCTTACTTTGATATTGAGTATTCCCTACTTAGAGGAACATCTTATGCCAGCTGCGGAGGACGCTCACTAAATGATGATGTGATGGACGTAATTTTTACTATGCTGATTAAGGCAGGTAAACAACCCAACATATCAGATGGTGTTACGGAGGCTACCGTTCCCGCAACTAAAACCTTCCCTTACCTGGCCTCACCGAGTGACGATCTTTTAGCCAAAGTAGAAGCGTATCTCGCCAGAGGCATCCGTTATTTTACAACCGATGCATCCACAAAACTGATCGGTATCATCTACTTCGCATCAGGGATTCTGGGTCTTATTGCATCAATAATGCTCTTGTTCTTTGTTATTCGCCTTCGTAAGCATAGCCCCAAGCTGCACGTAGGTCTTCTCTTAACTATTTCCATTTTATACATCCTCTCCGGTATGCTGGGAGCCCTTAGCCATGCTATTGCCATGCTTGCAGTTGTCTTGTTTGAAATAGTGGGTGTGCTTCTGTTCTACTTTTATATTCGATATAAGAAAAGACAGGAATAAACAAGTAGTGAAGTTTTGCTACTGCTGTGTAATTAAAAAACTACCTGAATCATACCAGGCAAACGTGCGTCAAGGGTGAACATGCATTTGAATACAAACTTCACCGAATGGTAGCTTAAAGAGTACATTCCTCGCATTGGCCAATAAGTAGCAACTCTGCTGAATCAACTTTACGATTAGGTACTGTTGGTACTGAAACATCAATTGCCAAACACTCCGTCTTTCCGCAGACACTACATTGAAAATGAGGATGTGAATTGAGGGACTGAGAAGAAGAGTAGACCTTAGACTCTGAATACCATTTAAGTCCATCCTTGCCAATGAATGAATGTAATGTACAGTCACTCTCCAGCCTATCAAGAATTCTGTACACTGTTGTTCTATTCATTTGGTCGCTGAGGCGCGCAACAAGATTCGTAATTGAAATGGCTGCGTTTGAGCCTGAAAACTCATTTAACAGAGCATTTACTGACTTAGTCCTACGTGCGACTCTCATGACGACAAACTTATTGCAACTTAGTTGCAAATGCAAACACAACACATTAAGTTTGTCACCAAGGAAAACCATTAAAACTCAATAACTCATTTCAGTAATTGCCCAATGAAATTGGCATAACATCACTAATCCTTCAATTACTTCTTAACAAGAAAAAATGATTACAAAAGAGCAAGTACTTAATATACAAAACCAATGGGGAGCGGGTGTCGTAAAAATAGGCTCATTAAAAGATAGCCGAACAGAATGCGAGGTTTTTGCACGTGAATTCTTAGACGAGTGCTATGCCTTTGAGGCCGGCACTGTTTTATTTAAGCCAACAAAATGTGCAGAAGAACAATTTAGACCTACAAAAGCCCAGGCCTTATCCTATTTTATAGCAGGTGAAGACAGAGCTTGCCCTGAGGATAAAGGTTTTGCCATAAACCCTTGGACAGAAGTAAGATTTGAAAATACCGGCGTCATATTAGAAGAAAGCAGGGCTATTGCAATGGGCAATTATTTCTTTACCGACCTAGGTGGGAATGAAGCCAAAGTAGAATATACGTTTGGATACAAGCTGATTGAAGGAAATCTAAAAATTGATCTGCACCACTCTTCGTTTCCATACAACCCCAACTGCTGATCACAATGCACAGGTGCTTATACATGGTTTGTCCCTCAGACCATCTAGAACCCATCATTTACCACAGCTTCAAAGGTCAAAAATACTTCTACACATCATTGGGCAATACAGTCGACTTTGACAATGGCACTCTTAGAGAAATCGCTAAACTAATAGCCGATAACGATATTGAGAAAGTCACATTTATCTTATCTGAGAACAACCGAATCGCTCTAGACGCTCTCAGTAATCAGTATCTGATAAAGGTAAGGGGATTGGACAAAGCATATAGGCGCTTTCTTACCTACAAAAGGCTCTCATTGAAGTCATGGCAAATGAATAATTACCGGACAATGATTATTTCGCATCATTTGAACCAAAAAATAGAAGAAATGAGAAATGGACTTCATGATCTGCTTCCAGTTCAACCTGAAATTAATGGCAAAGTATTTTCAAAGTCCATGAGCAGCTTCAGGCCTATATACTCACGCCTGGTATGCGTCGTTAACTCCAACATTTTGAACTAGTAAAAGAACATATGAATGTCAAGCAAAAACTCTTGATAACTGTGCCTGGAAAATAGATTAAAGTTGTGACAATGGCTCAGACAATAATGTTTAATAAGCTGTCATGGTGGGAAGAAGGCTATATACATAAATGACTTACTCAACTGGCCTATGTATACTTGGTGCAAAATTGCTTTTGTCCTGTACAATGCCTAGGCTCTACTGCCTATGCCTGTAAAAGGCTAAGAATTACGTTCATTTCTGCTCATGACCAATTATGCAGTGCTTGACCAAGTGCTTCTATAATTTTTAAAGAGTTTCGTACTTTCCCAAAATCACTAAACTCCCAGTGGGGTAAATACGAAACGCTATGAATCAAGTAAAAATTGACAACTATACCAAAGGCATCCTCACCCTTATTGCCACCTGTCTAATGGTGCTCACATTGCATCAACTGGAGTTGTTCCCTAAAGCCTATGCCGAAGCCACCAAAAACTCGGCAATAATACCTGGCACAAACTACGGACTTGTTCCACTCAATGAAGATGGCAGCATTACCGTTACGCTCAACTCTTCTGATGAAGTTGATGTAAACATTGTGGGTATCAACACTTTTGACAACTTAGATGTAAACATCGATGAAATTGGAGGTGATTACCTATCACATGGAGGACCAATACCGGTTGAAGTAGAATAGAATTTTGGCAGAAGCCGTGGTCCTATACCATTACCAATGGTCTGACTCTTGGCTTACATCCTTTATACTTTTGAAAGTTCAAAATGAAAAAAGCCCTCTATTCAATCAGCAGCATCCAAAAAAATGAAATGGTCCTGGAGAAAAAGCGACCCAGGCATTTTGTGCAGTTTATTGTCGCGATTCTTGGCTTCATTTTCTTCTGTTGGGTATTAGTGTCTATGGAGATGGAAGGTGGAATTGCAAACCCCTTCATATGGATTATTTCACTACCTGGATTATGGATACTTTATAGCGCCCTTAAAGCATTGCAAATTGCACTTAACGGAGAGCAATTAATCTTTGACAAAAACCTTAATAGTTATTCAGTGAATTCCAGTGAGAAATGTAAGCTATCAGACGTTTCTCATGTGCACGTAAAGCGTGAAACTGATGGCGATGGACATACTGACTACGAGTTATTTCTTGCACTTCTAAATGGAAAAAAAGTCTTCATTGACCGCTCTTCTAACAAAGACAATATTGACGAAATGGCAAAGGAAATTGCACACTTTGTACGGGTTTCCATAAAATTGAAAAGGTAAAATTCTGGAAATCCATCAAATCAAAAAACGGCACCATGCTACTGCAAATCCACGTCAGCAAGTAGATACTATGAGTACTTCTCCTTACCACCTTCTTCTCATCACAATCGCCATTGCATCATATGCCTGTACAAATACCTCGAATGAAATCCAGGAGCAACTCAATACAGAAGACACATCAAAAGCAACTAAGGCGAAATTCAGCCCAATACAAATAGACGAATGGACTGAACTTGCATGTGGTCTATACAGTACTGAAAAGGGAGATATTGGCTTTCCAAGTGCTCCTTCTATTGTATTAACTTCAGATAGTCTGCTGAGCGAGTTTGGCTTATCAAATGTTTTTATTACCAGGATTACCGACAACAACAAACGGGAAGAGTTGAAGAATGTGGTTGACACCGCATCTTTCGAATCATTAGGAGCCAATTTCTACAGGGACAAAAACCACCTTTATTTCCATTACACCACCTTTGATGGAGGCTTGTTTACCATTTTCTCAGACGATACATCAGGATTTGAATTGCTCGGAAGTAATGATGTCAGATACCAATCAAAAATTTACCACAGCAGATCAGGGGAGTTAGACGCCGACCCGGCCTCCTTTAAAGCGTTTGAAGGCGTTGACCAAGTTGCCAGGGACAAAAACGGATATTTCACATTCAACGAAAGAATTACCGAAGAAGAATTAAGAGCAAGCTTAGGGGACTCCCTGTTTCAAAAAGTGAAAGAATGATGTAGCCACCCAAGCAATCGGCTTTAATATTCCAGAATTCTTAGTACAGCTCACAACACTCCACGGAATTCCTTCAGGAGTAATTTAAGAACAGATAATACCCACAAAGTAGATGAAGAGGGTACAGTAGTATGGAAAGTTTATTGGAGCCCGACGAGTACCAGAATAAACTACAGCCAAAAAACAGGAGGCTTCCAATTGCAAAAAAATGCCTTGCCGTTTTTTCTCCTTCATATACTAGCAACTGTACATCTCTTGGTGGGGCTTTCCAATCATGTTGTAGAACAGAAGTGGTATGGATGGGTGTTTTTTCGGTATGCGCAGTTTTGAGCAAATGGTAAGGAATAATTAACAACATCGAGTACGCTATAAATAGTGGAGTAAGTACACTTAGATTGATTCTAACGGCCTTGCGCAGGTAGAATAAATTGAATACAAAAAGCCCCCCTAACACAAGGGTGGTGCCAATACCGGGAACTACAAGCTCAAAACCTCCCAAAAACCCCGTACTAGCCCTTTCAGGAAGTAAATAGATACCGAGTGTAGGTGCCGGGTAAGTAAGTACCTGATAAAATTTCATAGTAAGGGCAATTTATTATCCTGCCTCATGCTCCCTTTTAATTCTTGTTAAACAAGCCCCCTACTCTGCCTATCTCTATGTTGGCAAGAATAGCATTGTCGCTCATAGTCAACGAATAAACTCTGGAACCTCAACAGCCTCAATTCAGCTTCTCAAGTCTTTACAAGTTTTTCACCTGCACATTGTGCAAATTCGTAGCGCACATACACTTTAGGCCTGTATAAAGGCAGATACATATGACCAACAATTCGGTACTTAAATACATTGAAGAAGTTTTGGCCAATATCCCATCCGATTGGCTTCGACTTACTACGCACAGACTAGACATTTACGAAGAGAAACTTGCCAAAACACAGTTTCTGGAACAGTTTGAAAGCCTGATCAACAACAATGACGTTGCCTCCGAGGCACTTGCTCAACTCCCAACGGCCTATGACTACATACGTTTAGGTCACCCCTTGTCTTCTGTATTGGAATGGACCCTTGCCCAACTTAACAAGCTACCTGCTGAAAATGTCATCAGCTTTTCTTCGCAAACCATTCCTATTATGGCGGTCCTAAGAAAAAACTTGTTGGAGAAAAGAAACACACGAATTCTCTACACCGAACAACTTCCACCTGCTTTTGACGAAGAAGCATTGCAAAGCATCTATGGTTATCAATTTGAGGTGCTGCAAGTTGAAAATGCCACAGCAATTGACTCATTCGAAGGAAGTACCATTTTTCTTTCGGATGAAAACGACATGTCAACTATTGAGGTGAATTCAAACATTGATTTTTATATCAATAGCTATTCGGGGCTCGGAAGTGTATTATTGGTAAACGCGGTTGCTGACAGAGACAATTCAAACTACATTGCTGAAATTCAGCACGTAAGAAGAAGGGAAACCATTGCCATGACTCCAGCCAACTGCCTGGCTGCCTTAAAAGGCCTGGTTAAGCAAAAGGCTGTGATTACCGAGCAAAACAATATTGAAGAACATAAAGCGCAAGTAATAAGTGCTGTTAAGAATATTACCGGATCCAACACGAGAGCCCTGGTAGGCTCCAGTGGGCTTTCTGTTCAATATGCCATTATGATGGGGCTTATTGACGATGCGCAGGAAAGACATCCGGAAAAAGGCATCAGGTTTATTGTACCACCCAACTGCTATGGGGGTACAAATGACCAGGCCAGACGTGTAGCCGCTTGCCTAAACCATGTTCAAGTGTTAGATCTTCCAGTAGATGGAGATCACGATATGGCTCAAAGTATAGAAATGGTTTTAGCACAGTGTGCCAAAGAAGACACCGTTCCCTATATCATTGCCGAAATACCTACCAACCCAAGGGTTGAAATACCCGACCTTGTTCAATTGAAAAAAGCGCTCAGCACAGAGCGTATTACCACCAGTGGCTCGGCTGCCATTGCACCAGTGTTCATTCTTGACCAAACCTTTTGCCCCAATGTACATTTTCTAAGCAAGGGTAGTATTCTATCAGATGTGCAAACCATATCCTACGTAAGTGGATCAAAGTTTCCAAGCGGAGGACTTTGCACAGCGGGTTATTGTGTGGGCAATGATAAAACCGCGGCCCTGATGGCTAAAATAGAAAAGCACCTACGCCTTTGCGACAATGAGGCTACCGGCCTTCAGTACGAACTACTGGCCAGGCAAATGCCGTCTATGAACCAAAGAATTGATGATGCTTACAATAACACACGCGAGTTTGTCAACTTCATAAGAAAGAGCCTGCCTGAAGCCAAAATCAATTTTGTTTCAGAAGAACTCGCACAACAAGGTTTTACCCCATCAGTATTTTCATTGGACCTGCCTACCCAAGGCAATACCCATGATGAAAGAGAAGCCTACAAAAGGGAGTTGAACCACAGGTTGATCAAAATGATGATTACTGAGATTCCTGACGAAAGCAAGTACTGTGTAAGCTATGGACAGCTGAAGGGATGCTATTGGACCATACCCGCTACATCTACCCAGGGTACCACTAAAGAAAGTGACAAAGACTATATTGCCAGGATAGCACTCTCTGCCAACATGGATTTGGAACTGCACAAAAAGGTATTTTCAGAATTTGTGAAGACTATTTGAACAAACGACCAGTGAATTGAAGGTTCCAATTGCTTTTCTATTACTTTTTCTGATAGCCAACCAAGTGTCAGCCCAGGTAGACAAATCAGAGCCACTATTCAAGCAATTGCGAGCTCAAGACAGTCTACTGTTTAAGGTAGGATTCAACACCTGTGACCTGGAGCAGTTTGAAAACCTGATTACAGAAGATTTTGAGTTTTACCATGACGAAGCTGGAATTACCGATTCAAAGGCCAGTTTTATTCAAAGTATTGAAGAGCACATATGCGCATCAGCCAACAACCCCAGCAGACAGCTATTGGAAGGCTCGCTGGAAGTTTTTGCACTGAAAACAAACGAAGAACTCTATGGAGCCATCCAAAAGGGCCGGCATGCGTTTTATGCCCAAGTAAATGGACAGCAGAAACACCTTACCAGTATTGCCAATTTCAGTCATTTATGGCTTCTGAAAGAGGGCAAGTGGAAGTTGAGCCGTGCCTATAGCTACAACCATAAGAAGAGTGAATCGAATAGTGGCATTACTAACGAGTGTCTATTCATTGATAGGGCGAGTACAGAAAAATGGCTGCAGGAACTAAATGTTCCAGCCTTAGGTATTGGATACCTTGAGAAAGGTAAGGTAAAGGAAATCAACGTCTATGGCGAGCTGGAAAAAGGCATTCCCGCTCCTGCCAATACCATCTTCAATGTGGCTTCCCTAACTAAGCCCGTAACTGCATTGGTCGCTCTAAAACTTGTTCAAGCCGGCAAATGGGATCTTGACACCCCACTCGCAAAATACTGGACAGATCCTGATGTAGCTACCGACCCTAGGAGTAAAACACTCACAACCAGACATGTACTAAGCCATCAATCAGGTTTTCCCAATTGGCGCTACGAAAATGAAAATGGAAAACTTGCCTTTGATTTTACACCAGGCACTCGGTACCAATACTCAGGTGAAGGTTTTGAGTACCTAAGACATGCCCTTGAAAAGCAATTCAATACCACCTTAGATCAGTTGGCTCAAGAACTCATTTTTGCCCCCTTGCAAATGAATGATACACGATTCTACTGGGATAACGAAACGGATGAAAGCAGATTTGCCAAATGGCATGACAGCCAAGGAAACCTCTATGAAACTTATAAGAATACATCGGCCAGCGCTGCTGACGATTTACTTACCACAGTAGCAGATTACTGCCAATTTATACTCCACGTAATGGAAGGAGCAGGACTTTCACCTGAGCTCTACCGAGAGATGATATCAATTCAGTGCATTGTTAAAGCAAATCAACATTTTGGTTTAGGCTGGTTGGTAGACGAGAACATAGGCCCGGAAGCCTATGCCATTACACACGGAGGTGATGACAAAGGTGTTCATACCATCGTATTTATACTTCCAGAATCAAAGCAAGGTTTGGTGATATTCACGAACGGCGACAATGGAACCGAAACTTATATAGACACGCTACTATTCTACTTAGGTAACCTTGGACAGGGAATTATTGATGTGGAGACCAATTAGGTGCCGTATTCAGAAATGTCTGTTAAAAGCTTCAACCTTTCAAGTCTCCTTTTGACTAGCTTTGGTCAACAGATTAAAAGGTTAAAGCTATTCTTATGAAAAACAATCGCTCAACGGTGGTTGACACCAGCATGCTGTCGCAACACCAATTGTCAACAGACTCCCCTCCTGCCAACTCCCTGTTTTGGAAATTGTGGAACTCCAACACAGAAACAGCCGAAAAAGCACTCAACACAAATTTTGTACAGGGTATTAAAGATGGGACACTAGATCCGGTAAAATATGGAGGCTTTAACGTAAGCGATGCCTATTACTGTTTTAAGGGAGCTGAAGACTACTTAACAGCAGCCAATAAAGCCACCAACCCCACCCTGAAAGCTTTTTTGATGAAGAAGCACAATAGCTATGTAAGCTATAACAATACTTTTCCCACTACATGGCATGTAAAAGATGGAAGTAGTATAGTGCCCAGCAGTGTATGCGCTTCCTACTCCGCTTTTGAAACTGAAGTGGTGGGAAATGACGATCCAATTTATGCCCTAATTGTAATGCTTCCCTGTGAGTACTTATGGGCTTGGTTGGGCGCTCAATTATCACCTGCCAGCAACAGCAACTTGTATGCCCCCTGGATCACAGGCAACAACTACCCACAAGGAGCCTATGCCATGGGCAACTTTTTAGTGGAGTACCAGAAGCAAAATCCCATTGACGAAGACAAGGCTCAGGAAATTTATGCGCAAGCCATGGAGTATGAGTACCAAAACTTTGCAATAGCTACTGATGCAGGTTCATAGTAAAATCACCACTAAAACGTATTTCAATAGCTTTAGTGGGTGAAACCGTTCAAGAGTATAAACTGTAAAAAATGAGAAACAAAAAACTCTACGGCTTGGTCATAGCCTTGTTTAGTTTCTTAGGCTGCGGTCAGCCCAGGGAGGCAATCAATCATGCAAAGGAGGTAGATGTCTTATCTGAAAAGGATATAATTGAGCACATAAAACTTGCCATAAATCCCATATTTCAAGACTGGGTACTGTTTCAAAATGGCACCTACATCATTTTCGATAGCATAGATACCAGTGCTGATATAGAAACGGAGGCAATTGCCCTTATAAAAAAATATGGTCCAGTACATGCCGGTGGAGAAGCTGGCGATTTCGCCGTAACACATCTCAATAAAACTGCCGGATGGGTAGTATCGGGTCACGGATATGGTATGTATACCTATGTCCATCCAATTGAATTAAGCAACACGGCTCCCACCGATGTTCAAATTGGCCTTTTGGGAAGATCAAAAAGAGAGATGGACGGACAGCGGCCCCTGATAATATACATGAATAGGAAAGGGCTCTAAACTTGGTGGATGAAGTGAGAATAAGCAAAGCGCCTCACTCCCAGTTGTCATTTTCTTAAGCCATACAAGCTACCGACGCATTATATTTGGTTACACAAAAATTGGCTAAGCTTAATGGTCCATATAGAAAAAACAGGGCTCCTACTGGTACTTGCGCTGCTGTGCGCCCCAGTTTCAAATGCCTTCAAACTCGATGGTAAAATCATCACTAATGAGGGCGACACCATCATAGCAAGAATTATGGTGAATACCAGTCCTGTTTCAAAAGATCCTGATTACCACGAGATGCAGTATAAAGTGAAGTATAGGGGGCCTGATGACGAAGAACTGCAAGAAATAACTCCTGGTCAAGCCAAGGAAGTACAACTCATAGTAGGTACTAAACTGGTACGCCTAATCTCCTGCCATGTCGTGAAAACAAGTGGAACCGACACCAGGGCATTTTTGCGCATGAAAGTAAAGGGACGGTACAACCTCTATATTTATTATGACTGGCATTCTACACTAACATATAATGGTGACGACCTTAACAAATCCATGGCCGTAATGGGCTTTTGGACCATTCAAAAAGAAGGCGGATACGCTATTGTATTGCCTAAATCCTGGGAATACGAAAATGAACTGAAAGGCTACTTTGAGAATTGTCCTGAAATACAAAAGAAGATTGATCCTGGCAGGCTTAGAAAATGGCGCATAGCCAAGGTTATTCAACAATATAATGACGACTGCATTTAATTCACTATCTGACAACTTCACTCGACATGAAGATTCTCGTTTACAATTACAAAAACCAATTTGCCTTGTCGCGCAAACAGGTTGAAGCCATTCAAAGGGTTCTGCCCAATGAGTTCTTTACCCCTATTCGTGAATTCCACATCACTTGGAATTCTCCGGGACAGGAACGGTTTGAATTTAAGTACGATACAAAAACGGCCTACTTTGAATACAAGATTGAACAAAAGACAGATGAGATCATCAGTGATGCCATTGACCATCTTTTAATAGGACTCCAAAGAATAAAAGAGAAAGACGAATTCGGATATTATATCAAAGAGTCAGACAAAGAAGTATACCAATCTTTTATTCAACAATGGAAGCCCAAATGCTTGGCAGCATTAGAACGGATCAAAAAAGGATAAAAGGCCAAGACCGATCTTAGAACGCATACAGCCCATGATGTAACTTTGATCTCCATGTTCCACTTCATTTCACAATTGGAAATCATCGTTGGAAATCCATTTGTTTTCGTTCCAGAAACAATTTTGCTACAACTGATAGAAGCCCATGGTAGTAATGGCCCCATTCCCATTATGGGTACTATTAACGGCAAGGCTTACCAACAAACTCTGGTAAAGTACAGCGGCCATTGGCGGCTCTACATCAATATGAAAATGCTCAAAGATTCACCAAGGAGAATCGGAGAACGCATTGAAGTTGAAATAGAATATGATTCAAGCGACAGAACCATTGAAGCCCATCCCAAGTTGCGCAAAGCCTTAGGCGATAACAAGACAGCGCATGATGTATTTGAGAGCCTATCCCCTTCCAAACAGAAAGAAATTGTGCGCTACATTTCCAATCTAAAAACCGATGAGAGCATTGACCGGAATGTAAAACGAGCCATTAATTTCTTATTGGGCAAAGGTCGCTTCGTAGGTAGAGATGCTCCGTGATTTGCTCCCATGAACAGAGCTAACGGCAAAGTCTTTAAATTACCTTAAATAAATCACTGTAGTCTCACCTGGAAGTCTCCTGAAAAATTGATGGACGTTATAAAGCTTAATCCCCGCGTTACTGCTCGTTATAAGTGCACACTCTTTTGGCCAAAACCATACTCCTAAGGAATTAGGAATTGGTTTCGCCATTGCAAGTGATCCTTACAAACTTGAAGACTTATCTCCTCCAACTCCGCTATTTAAGAACAAAGAGCTAACTGAGAAATGGCATTCTGACAAGATATTCCCGTATTTCTTAAAACCAGATTATGGACTGTATCATTTTATCTGCTTAGAAAAAACGAAGCATTACTACAAAATCCTGATAAATGATGACGAAATAGCTTATGTACCCAACGACTCAAACTATCGCTTTGAGACCTGGAAAGACCTTTTACTTCAATCATCTGTAGAACGCTTGACAAAAGACAACCCAATAAGGCAAAATTGCAGTGATAAAAGTTCAGCAGTTGAGTACGATATAAAACCAGGTCGCTTAACCGTACACAAAGTCACTCAAAAGCAAGGAGTGTATTGGTTAAAAATATCTCTTGGTGAGGATACCAGTGATACATCTGATAAGAGCTCAACAGTTCAATACGGATGGATAAAAGGGAAAACAAAGGACAAACTACTCGTCAATATTCTTCTTCTGTGCTGACAAGCTTCTTCAACTCAGGTGAAACAGAGTCACTGCGATTTATGGAAAAGCCAACGTTTTTCATCTAAGATGTATTGCAACCTGATATACCGGTGCTGGTAACATTATTCTGAATATAAAGGGCCTTTAATGACCATTCGAATGAGAGGATTTCTACTGCTTATAAAAGCCTTCATTTTCATCTGGGGTATAACTAGTTGCCAAAATCGAAAAGTACATACGTCGTCAAAAGAAATACTATCCCACATTGACAGCAATGATGTTTCTGTGGTTCGACTGCCAACTCCTAATTCCGGGTCATACAGTTTTGAAGAGGCCAAAAACAGAAAAAATGAGATCTACGACATGCAGTTGAGCATAAAACACCATCAATGGAAAAACCCAACTACCGGAGGTGCTATACATATTAACCAACATGACGAAATAGAAATATATCAGTTTACACTAGGCTTAATGTACCTGGGAAAAGGGATTGACGAAAACGGAGATTCGGTAGTTTATGTTGACACTGCCCCCAAAGACACTTCAATTGTTGTGAAGCCACGGGAAATTAAACATCACGTGGGCGGAATAGGATTTGGCAATCCCGCGAGTGTTCTTATCACCTCCGAGTTCAATCTAAAAGAATCAAAGTCCTTAGGTTTGATACTGAATGAAGTATTTGAGCCAGGAACCCAGATTTACTATTTAAAAAGCAAATGATATCTTACAAACACTTGCTTTTGCTCGCTGGAATCATCTTTATGGTCGTCCTGATTTCAAACAGCCTCCTGACTCACTCCGTTTCCCCCAATGAACTTGAATACCTGGAAGGTGCCTTCATTAATATTGAGAAAAAGCAATTCAAGGGAAAACTTAGCGTCTCCTTCAACATTGCACTGAGTAACCAACCTGAACCGCTTAAAGTATCAGCTGACTACACCAATTGTTTTGATGCAGGCAAGTTTAAGCAGGACGTGAAAGTAGGTGATACCATCAAAGTTGGAGTTGTTGACAATGACGGACCTTTTAGACAAGGTTCTGTGGCTTCTATTGTAAAACAGAATACGAATTACTTTGATATAAGCTGCCGCAATGTCAAAGATCAAAAATCAAAGACTACGATCCCCATTGTAGGTTCTGTAGCCATTGTTGTTTTCATAGGGCTGCTTGTTTAGGTTTCAAAAAGCAAGAAGTACTAAATGCAGCGCTCACAAAATCATTTGCAACCAACTAAAGACTGCGTAGGCACTTTAAGGAAACACCCACAACATGTTAAAATGCACGATGGCCCATTCCTGTTTTGAATATACTTTGTGTGGGAGCTTTGTAAAAAGCGCAGATACGCGTCATTCTACATGTCCTGAATATTGAATTAGGTTTCCCCCCTACTCATGCGGTTGGTAAAAGTGAAAAATGAAAACAAGTAGGTTACTATTTCATGGAGTTCATACCGAGTTGAATAAAGTACTTGATGAAACGTATTCCCTTCCTTTTTCTCACCTTCCTGAGCGTAAATGCTTCCGCCCAAACAAAGAGTAGACTCACCTACTACGACAATGGACAGGTACATGCTAAAACTGCAAATACCAAAAACGGTAAACTACATGGTACTTCCAAAACCTGGTACAAGTCCGGACAACTCTGGTCTAAGAACAAATGGAAGAATGGAGAACAGGTAAAGTTTAAAACCTTCAATGAAAATGGCAACAGAAGCTATAGTCTTAGAAAGAAGAGGTGGAAGCTACATGTAAAAATGTGGCATGCCAACGGACAGATCTAGACAAAATCAAAGGCCAAGTATGCGCGGTCTATTGAAAAAGAATACGATAGCTCCGGTGTTCTGATACGACAAATTATCGAAACCAAAGGCTCGTCCATGACTTGTATTGAACCTATTGATTCCACTTCTACAGATAGCGCAGTATACAAAGACGGTAGCTGCATGTGTAGTTGGGGTAAAGTCTACTGGCGAAACGGAGTATGGGTAGATGAAAAAGGTAGAGATATAAGCAGCCGTTACACTTATGTAAACACTGAGTACTATCCTGATGGCAAGGTAAGGAAGCAAACCACCTTGAATAAGGAACTGCAGAAGCTCTTTACCAAAGAATGGGATGAAACAGGAAAGCTTATTTCAGAAACAGCCTTGTAAAGCTTAAACAACCGTAGTAAAACAGTCGAAATCGTCACCAAATGGTATTTAGAACAGTTAAAACTTCGCTGTCACCTCTATGCAAGAACTCTACGAACTCAATTGAGAGAGCCGAGAAAGTGATTGTGAGCTAAGAGGCATTCAAAGAGCAAAACAGACAACCATAGGGCTAAAGGCGAAATGAAAAAGTTGTATCCAACGGGCCACGAACACTGGAAATATGAAATATTTGACTAAAGTGTAAGTGGTTAAGCCAACATTCAACATCGTGAAATGGAACTCTGTAGCAAATACAATTTTTAACAGAAGCTGCAATGTTTCCTTTTCTAGGGTTGGCACAAAAACCACCCGTAGCACATGCCAGCACCAGGTCATGAATGCATCACTTGTTCAAACAACTTAACCTGCCGAGCAATTTAAAAAGACTCTGGACCAGGTTTTTCACTCTATTCATAACTACCACTCCAAACTGTAAACTCTGAACTCAAAACTCCTTTACCAACTATCGACGGGGTCGTGAGTAATTCATTCAACAGTGGAATGTGCAAAGTTCACCGCTGACTCGTGCAATCCATCTAAACAGATTCAACTTTAAAGTGAATTCTACTTTTATTTGAATTGCAATAGTATCAATAAACATGACGAAGAATAGCCCTCTTTCGGCCTTACTTAAGGCCTTATCGACATGGACTGAAGCCAACGAAACAGAAACAATCATCGACCGAAAACGCGATTGTGTGACGTTGAAAATGGCAAGTCCAGATCAAAAAACCATTCAACAAATTAAAACCGCAGCCCAACGACAAAAACGCCCTTTTTCTCTGCGTTTTGAAAATGGACATACACTTATTGAGATTAGAAAGAAAACCGGCCGAGATCTTGAAAGCAAACAACTCTCATTTCTGAAGAGAAAGCACAACGACGATCAGTTTTATTCACTCAGACCACCGCGTTACTAGCCCCCCTTAAAAATTAGTGCTCCATGTCCTACATTAAAAGCAATCTTGATCCCGGTTTTTTGAATCAACTCAATAACCTGTTTATGGAAGATTTGAGAAACAAGCTTGGAAGGCTCAATTGTGGCATCCGCCAAAACCATGAAAACAGTCAGGTAACCCTCGACTTTGAAAAGATTAACAAGGCCGACATTTTCATCCTACACAACCTTTGCAACAAGCATCAGCGTGCCTATTACATAGAACCCAATGATACTTCAAACCGTGTAGCCTTACGCATTAACCCACCAGTTAATTGGCACTAATGCCTGAAACCGGTTTGAGCCAGGGTCTGGGATAAGGTAACTGATGTTGCCACGGAGATATATGGTGTTGACCTAATAGAAAACTAGGTTCAACACCTTCTTCCGGTATCTGGAAATAGGATTATCACTATGGAAGTAGTTAACCATGATGTCTGGCTTCGTTAAACTCTGAATCTCCATATTCCGTAGTTTGCTCAGTCCGGCTTCCCTCATCACCCTAAGCTTTAAGTATCCAAAGCGGCAAGGCGCAGCGAAGGGAACCTTTGTTCAAAAATTATATGTTTATACATACATTCGTATAAAGAGCTCATATTATGGCTTATAGAAGCATTCGAAAGATTCTCCCAGCGCAAAAAGTAAACATGGGCGGCATCATGCTCGATCAGCCCCTGCCACTGGGTAATGTCCAGCAAATAGATCCCTTTTTATTGGTACATCATTGGGCCGAAACCATGGAGCCCGGCCAAAACCATAAACAAATTGGAGTCGGACCACATCCGCACAGGGGCTTCTCTCCAGTTACTTTCATCTTCAAAGGAGATATTCACCATCGCGATTCACTTGCCAATAGCACCATTGTTAAGGGAGGCGGAACACAGTGGATTAGTAGTGGCAAGGGAATAGTGCATAGCGAACGCCCTAGTAAAGCCATGGCCAAGAGTGGTGGCGAATTCGAGATTATTCAATGGTGGGTCAATAGCCCTATTAGCAAGAAGATGGATCCTGCTTATTATGAAGCATTGCAACCACAAGACACTCCCACCGTCTTATTGGAAGATAAGCGATCATCAGTTGGTGTGGTAAACGGTATTTTCAGAAATACAAAAGGTGCTATTACACCACCCAACCCTATGCTCAATCTACGTTTTGAATTAAAGCAAGGAGCCAAAGTTGAAATCCCAATAACGCATTCTTACAACGCTTTTGTGTACCAACTAGACGGAGCTCTAAGAATTAATACCACCAAAGAAAGCAAGGCAAAAGACCTTATTTGGTTTGCTAAAGACGGAGATAGCATACAACTGGAAGCCATTCAAGATACACGCGCCATTTTATTGTCAGGTGAACCATTAAACGAGCCTACGGTATCTTATGGTCCATTTGTGATGAGTACACAAACAGAAATAATGGAAGCCATACGCGATTATCAACAAGGGAAAATGGGAATACTCATTGAAGAATTTGACTAATGGATAGAAGAACTTTCATTCGCAACGGTAGCTTTTCAGTAATGGCCCTGAGCCTTTCCTCCCTGCCCGGTTTTGCCATCGCTCCTTTTAAGAATCCTACTCTCAACATTGAGCAAAATGAGCACATAAGACATGGATTACTACACCCGGTAAGTCAGGATGCTTTTGAGAAGCACTCCGTTCTATTTCTCAGAAACCACTTTTATCAAGGTATTCCAGAAAAAGGAGCATCTGAGCAGTTGCAGGTACTCAGCATTCTCTCTCAACCCTTAACAGAAGTTCGTTCTATCCAGCTTTGTACTTCAGCAAAAAAAATCGACTTGGTAGATATCAACCAATCCAGGCAATTAAACCGTGACTACAACACCTGGCAGTCCATATATCAAGATGCTTACCAGCGTATTGAGCTATTTAGTGGAAAATCTTCAGGCTCTGTGGTTAAAAGGAATCCCGAGCAAAATGAGCAGTTTTTCCTTGCGCTCGCTGGAAATGTGCAAAGCAATTTCGGCCCAATCAGTCCCCAAAAGGGCCAAAAGCATTGTGAGAAAGTAACTGAACTCAGAATGCTTCAAAACAATTGCAGCATCGTATGTGTTACACAATTAAGTAAATAGAAGCGTATGGCAAAAGGTACTGTTGCGGGCAAAGCCCCTGTAGGAATTGAACTTGAAGGAGGCAAAGCCTACTATTGGTGTGCTTGTGGTTCTTCAAAAAAACAACCCTGGTGCGACGGATCACACTCAGGTACATCTTACAATCCTGTAAAAATTAGTATCCCTGAAACCAAAACCGCTTACTTATGTACTTGTAAGCAAACCGATACACCAGGTTTCTGCGATGGAAGTCATAAAGCACTTTCTTAGCAGAGAAGACAAAACATACTGAAATAAAACGGGGCCGATTTCTCAGCCCCTCCAATCTATGTATCGGGTATAAGTACTTATCAATATTGCCACAGATCACTTTCGAAATTCATCCTCTTTTCCTTGATTTTCTGCGCTTCGAGTAATTGAGCCAGTGGATTATTCTCCAACTCTGGATATTCAGCAAGGTCTAAATCAAACACGTTTGACTCTTTTGTAACAGTTGCACTATAGAGTTGTTTCTCGAAAAAGTCATAATAAGTAAAAGCGGTGGCGTCGTTATGCGGATTAAAAGCTTTTTCATTCACCAGGAGTTTTCTTGCTTCTGACCATTTGATATAGAACCCCTCATACTCTCCCAGGTCAACTCCCTGTGCACTAAGGTTCATCATAGGAGCAATACCCACAATTCGAGGAATTAACTCGCCTGTTTGTTTTTCTACTATCCACTCTTCCATCACCTTCCACCGTGTTATGTCTTCCAGTCTATAGGGTACCCTTATTATTGAGTCCTTGAATTCTCCAGGGTACTGCCAGTCAGGAACTGTAATAACCTCCACTGTAGCAAACATGTCTATCACCGTATCATGTCTGTAGGAGTCAGTAAAGCTATCACTCTTGTAAGCCCCTATCTCTCCCCTTTCGGCCGCCTCAAATATCACCTTAAACAAGGGGTTCTTTGGATGCTGACACAGCAAGTTCTGCTTCTCCCTGATATCCATAATGCGCTCAACCTTTTGCAAGTACATCACATCCGCTTCTCTTATATCAGGATAAGGCACCACTTGACGCTCTGGCACCGTTCTTTCCAAATACGTAAACCCTGAAATGGCATCTGCCTGAGGAATTTCTCCTGAATTGTTTTGGGCTTTAGCTGAAAAGCATATCAGAATGCCCAGTAAAAATGGAAGGTATTTCATCTGGTCTTTTTCCATTTATGATATCTGGAAACATTGGTAACCCAGGCACCTCCATATTTTTTGATTACTACAGTCAAGTCAATAGTCTTAATAAAGAGATCCAATAAATTAAATACCTTTTACCTTGTCCTTAATATTGTAGCTAATTGGCAGTATGACTATTTCTGCCAAACAACTTTGACCATTTTAGTGTACTCCCATGAAACCTCCCCCAAGCCTCCTACTCCTTCTTTTTACCATGAGTCTCCCCATAACCACAATGGCTCAACTCTTTTCCGATCAAAACATTTTAACCCCTTCATTAAACGCTCCTAAAACCATTGCTTCGGCCGATTTTGACCAAGACGGTGATGTCGATTTAGTTTCAGCTTCTTCAGGCGACAATAAAATTGCGCTGTATGAAAACCTTGGTCAGGGAAGCTTTGCCTTTCAAAAAACCATCAGTCAGCAAGCTGATGGAGCTTTTCACGTAACAGCTGCTGACATAGATGACGATGACCGTATAGACATTATTGTGGCATCGTTTCTGGATGACAAAATTGCCTGGTATCAAAATCTTGGCATGGGGAATTTTTCGGCTGAAAAAGTAATTACAACCAGTGCCGATAATGCCATTTCTGTGCATGCCGCAGACTTGGATGGGGATAAAGATCTTGACCTGCTTTCCGCTTCAAACAGAGACCACAAAATTGCCTGGTACGAGAATATGGGAAACGGAACCTTCTCGTCTGAAAAAACAATCAGCACCACATTGTTGGGAGCTCAATCAGTTACTACAATAGACATTGACGGAGATAAGGATTTGGACGTACTTGCTGCCGGGGGAAACAAAAACAAAGTGGTATGGTATGAAAACGATGGTAGCGGCAGCTTTACCACAGAAAATGTGATTACCAATACGGCTTCAGGAGTAGTATGGGTAGCAAGTGCCGACTTGAATAAAGATGGCAAAATGGACGTGCTTGCCGCTTGTAGTGGTGTGGGTAGAGTGTATTGGTATGAAAATGAAGGCAGTGGAAACTTCTCCGTAACGAAGTCCGTTTCTAATGAAACTCCTGCTGTAAGGGCTATACAAACCGCAGATATTGACAAAGACGGAGATCTGGATGTTTTATCGGCTTCATGGGCAGATGATAGAATAGCTTGGTATGAGAACAACGGCAAAGGCGTTTTCTCTAAGCAAAACAACATAAGCACTACAGCTGATGGAGCCGAATTTGTGCATACCGCAGATTTGGATGGTGATGGCTATCAGGACGTTGTTTCAGCTTCTTCCTACGATCACAAAATCGCCATCTACCGAAATCAGAAGGATAAGACCTTTGGTGATGAGGAAATTATTTCCACCAATATTTTGGAAGGAGCACAAACCGTATATGCGGCCGACCTTGATAACGACGGAGACAATGACCTGATATGGGGAGGCAGTGATGAAAGCGAAGTGTCCTGGTCTGAGAATATGGGAGATCATTTTTCAGCCAAAAGAATCCTGGCCTACAATTCTGTAAATGCTGGATCTGTTTTTGCGGCTGATTTAGACGGGGACTCAGATATGGATGTGCTCGCATCTTCATGGGTGAGCAATGACGTTGTGTGGTTTGAGAATTTGGGTTCTGGCCAATTCGCAAGTGTAGAAATTATAAGTACCAATACCAGTGGTGCTTCTCATGTGTTTGCTGCCGATCTGGATGGAGACAATGACATAGATCTACTGGCCACTAGTAATCGATCAAAAGCCGTTTACTGGTATGAAAACGATGGAAATGCATCTTTCTCTGATAAGAAGGAGATTACTACAGATGCCAGTGGAGCAGAATGTGTCTATGCAGCCGATTTGGACGGAGACAATGATTTAGACGTACTATCAGCGTCGGAGAACGACAACAAAATTGCCTGGTATGAAAATTTGGGCTCAGGCACATTCTCCACACAAAATGTTATCACAACAGCCGCTAATGGAGCCAAATGGGTACATGCAGCAGACCTTGACTCAGATGGTGATATGGACGTCATTTCAGCTTCAGAACGCGATCATAAAATAGCCTGGTACGAAAACCTTGGAAGCAAAGCTTTTTCGGCGCAGAAGGTATTGAGCTCAAACATGAAAGGAGCTCAATGTGTGTATGCCGGCGATTTGAATAACGATGGCAACATCGATATACTCTCGGCCTCTACCGATAACAACACGATAGCTTGGTTTGAAAACTCTGGAAAGGGTGTTTTTTCAACGGAGCAAACTATAAGCGCCAATGCTGAGAAGGCGCGTTGTGTTTTTGCAAGTGATTTGGATAATGATAATGATCTGGACGTTTTATCAGCCTCTTACACAGACGATAAGGTGGCATGGTATGAAAACCGCCTAAACCAACAATTTGAGTATCGGGTCGAGGCTTGTAGAACTTTTGAAGTACCCAGCGGCGATGAAAGCTACCAAGTAACCGGAACATACTTTGACACCATACCTACCGCCAAAGGAGGAGACAGCTTTCTTACCATTATACTGACAATCAACATGGTAGACGTAAGCGTGCAGCAAAATGATGCTGAGCTCATGGCCACTGGCCCCAAGGCCATCTTTCAATGGTTGGACTGTAACAATAGCTATGCCCCTATAGACGGTGCTGAAAGTCGCAGCTTTACCGCTTCTGAAAATGGAGACTATGCTGTACAGATTACTAGCAAGGGCTGTATAGATACTTCAGCTTGTTACAACGTATCTACAGTGGCCATGGAGGAACTGTCACAAAACGTCATCTCCATTTACCCGAACCCCGCTAGTGAACAGCTCACAATTCAAATGGATAACCTGACTATGGAATCCGTTCAAATTCTGGGACCTACCGGCCAGGTTGTGAATACTCCATATATGTACCAGAACACCATTGACCTTGGTAACTTAAGTAAAGGAATGTACTTGATTCAGATTCAAACTGAACAAGGCATATTCCTTAAGAAGTTCTTCAAAGAATGCCATTAGGTTTACCTACTATGACATAGTTCGGCTTAAAGTATGTCGCATTGGCAGAGCAACTCAATAAGTACTGATTTTTGCTCTTTGGATCAGCCGACGAAAGAAAACATTGATAAACAATACAAAATGAAATTAGAATCACTGAAAGAAAAGGCTAGTTACGCCTTGGGCACCAATGTAGCGGCAAGCTTGGAAAATCAAGGCTTGTCAGACATTGTTATTGAGAATTTTGCCCAGGGCCTGGGAGATGCATTGGCGAAGAATGACCTCGCATTGCCTTCTGAACAAATTGACGCTGCCATTCGTAGCTACGTACAAGAGGCCAAGGCTTCTCAACACAAAAATGCCGTTGAAGAAGGCGCTAAGTTTTTGGCCGAAAATGCCAAAAGAGACGAAGTGACGGTACTGGAAAGTGGACTTCAATATGAGGTAATGGTAAAAGGTGAAGGCGCAAAGCCCAAAGCCAGTGATAGGGTTACCACTCATTACCATGGCACCCTGCTTAACGGAACGGTGTTTGATAGTTCGGTACAAAGAGGTGAGCCTGCTTCATTTCCCGTAAATGGCGTTATTCAAGGCTGGGTAGAAGCCTTGCAATTGATGCCCGTAGGCTCCAAATGGAAGCTCTTTGTGCCCTATAACCTGGCGTATGGCGAACGAGGCGCTGGAGGAGCCATTACTCCATTTTCAACTTTGATTTTCGAAGTAGAACTACTCTCTATAAACTAGCTGAGCTTTCTGGTACCGGCCCTCAATAGTAAAGGCTGAACAGAACTGGACTTAGTAGATTATCGAAAACAACTAAAGCCACTCTAATGAGTGGCTTTTCTTTTTTATACCCACGACACCTGCATTATAGTACTGAAAATCAACAAAAACACTCCCCGACATCTTAGAACCAGCATGAATCAATGCGTATAAATTGGATGCAAAATGCGTAGTAACCCTGAAGAAAAATCACTTGGCCCTGACCATATTGCCCGTCCAATATTTTTAATCAAAAGGCGCAAAACATGGCAAGTTCTTTTTCATTTCAAATCATCAATGAGTTTCCGGAAGTCGTTTACATTCCCTTCAAAATGCTTCAGGGACAAGGGGCGTCATACACCTACACCGATCCCAACAAACCCGAAGGAGTGTACATCCCCATGGGAGATACCCTCAATATCGTAGTCAATTCGGACGGATCATTAAATATAAGGGGCTACAACTTTTCCGTGACATCGGTCTTTACTAAACCGCTTCCCTTTGTCAGCGGCTCAATAATCAAGGTAGTTAATCCTTTGGGATTAGGCAGTATTGGTGTAGCCGATTGGAATGTTACACTAACGCCAGGAGGTTCCGTCACTTTAGGCATCGACAATATCCTGTGTCAGGACTGGAATACCACAATCTATCCCGGCATTGAAAAAGAACTCTGGGGAGAAGTTCAAGAAGGCTTTTCCAGCATGACGCAATATGCAGAAATGTATCTAACAGCCAGTGAGTCTTCTGGCGGAATTGAAATTACAGGGTCTCAGACGTACGCGGCTTTATGTGCACTTAGCCCTGGCAACCTTTCCGTTACTTTGCCCATGCATGCCGACTTGTATGTGATTGCCAGAGCGGGTACGGCACCAGCCTTTGTCGCTTTTTCAGCAAGTACGCAAGATTTGTTAGGCAGTACTCCCCCCAAACCTACTTTTAATCCTGGTGCTGTTTTGCTTGCGGTAGACCAGGTGAGCAATGAAGTAATTACAGCGTTTGGTATTGGACTCAGTTTTGCTCCCGGCAGAAACGCTCAGGTGGAGTTCCGCACTTATACTGCTACTACTGAAAGTCAACAACTCTTCGATCCAAGGCTGAGCATAAATAATTTGGTAACCACAGGAACCGCTCCAGGTTTTCTAGCTCCTACAACAACACTACCTACTATCAGTCCCCTAAATCAGGACACTACCACCAATGGTAACAGTCGTCTTTTTGCCTATGAATATGCGGATTACGAGGGAGCAGTTTGGCCGGCTTCGCCCAATTCATCAGGAGAATTTGCCTTTAGTTCAGCAGATGCTACTGCGGCTGCCGCAGCCAAGTCTTATCGACTCATAGTAGACTATGCGGGTGGGGCTCAAGGCTTTGCCAAGGTGAATAAAAAAGTCGAGATTTTTAACCAACTACCACTGCCAGTGTATGTATACACCGTAAACAATGATGGTACCGAAGTATTGCTCAATAGCCTGGCGGCGGGACAGCGCTACATTGAATCATTGTACGTTGGGCAGCTTATAGTAGTGCGTTTGGCTAAGCTCGGAAAAATAGTGCAGGAATTCTATACCCGGCCTGACACACCTTCTGTTATTCTTTCATACGAGTCACTTTGGACCACACCAGCACCTGGGGCTAAAACGGTTGCTAGCCTGGACGTGACTTTTACTGGAGCTACATCAACTTATCTGGGTATGTTCAGTGGCAACTTGGGCCCTTTTGCCAAAGCCCCAATTGTAGCTTGCCCTAATACTACGAGCAATGGAAGTGGTTCTTTTACCATTACCAACGTGGCTGAAGGCACATTGCTGTGTCTATGTGCTGATAGCGGCTATAAAATGCCCATTGCCTATGCGTGGGTAAATGGAGACGGTACCGTTGAAACCTTGCTGACCTACCGAAACTCAGCCCGAGCCAACAATGTGCTTTACGAAGGAGAAGTGGCTATTTATTCTGAGGCAGACTACCAAGGGACATGTCTGGTGCTAAGCAGTCATTTGAATGTGTCTGAGGTGGCCAATCAAAGCACTGATGGCTTCTCGCAATACTCCTGGAACAATAATATGGTAGACATACCTTCTTCCATTGGTTCTATCCAGATAGGACCCAATACAGAGTTTTACGTTGGGGGTGATACCACTTTCAACGTTACCGCGAACGACAACGACATCTATACCTCCAGTCAGTCGCCTTTTAGCCCCGGAGGCATTGGCAACGGTAACATTGTAATTGCAAGGGTGGAAAACCCTACCAATGCCAAGGTGCGTGTTTACAATTCACTTTCTGAGGATTATACCGACCCCAACCCCACAAAAGCACCTGTTGCAGGTACGGCCCCACTTACTAAAGGCAGTTATTATCGAACCACGCTGATCGTTGATCCTGCGGTGATGCTCGCCACCAAAGCCAAGGGCGACTTTGAGTTTACCATATCAACCGATGCCGCAGGCGGTGCTAGTTTTTTGGTCAACGACAAGGATTCTAAAAGCGTGGCACAATCCGATACTATTACATTGCAACCCAACGCCGGAGGCCGACTCGTTTTGGTTCAAAATGCAGTCAGAAACAATTCAACCCAAGAGTCGGCAGAATTGAAAGCCTTAAGCCCAGCTCCCAATGGAAGTAATAGCTCTTTTCTAGGTAGTAAAGATCCTGCCGATACAACTGTGACCATTGCTGATGTTTCTACAGACTATACAGCTTCAATAAAGCAATTGGTAGTTTCAGATAATTCAGCCTTTAGTTCAAGCGGTGGTACTGCACAGTTTATCCTATCGGATGGTACCAAGCAGCCCTTTGCCTATGCCGGTACTTCTACTGGCAACGTGCTTACGGGGGTATCAAGTTGTCCATCAACAGCTACTGGTGTTTACCTACATGTTGATAAAGGCCAATTATGGGCTCCCACAATCTTAGTTAGACACAATGGAGTTGACCCTATTTCGAAACAGCCCCTCATGCCCGATGATGCATGGATTACGGTATATCCTGATAGTGACGTACATACCAAAATGACTTCCAAACTGGGCACAGCTACAAGCCCAACCAAGGACGGTCTGAAAGACGCCACCAAAACTGAAGTGACTTACGGCACTTCGGGTGGAAAGCTCAAGGCCACTAAATCAAACCCGATTAACATAGTACCTAATACTATTAGAACGCTTTCTACCGGGAGTAATGATTTGTGTGCGGATGCCCAAAAAGCGCTGATGAGTACAATTGCCACAGTAAAGAGCGGATCGCATGAGTCCGCTTCCGGTGTACAATCGCATGTGCACTATGAAGGTGCTGCCATGCCTGACAGTGCATGGATGTTTGGGCAGCAACATTTCATAAAAGGTGATACTCCGAAAGGCTTTACGAGTGCCGGGACTTACTACCAGTCCCTTGACTCAACGAATTTGACGGCACTTACCAGCTACTACAAGAGCGATTGCACGGAGTTTTGGTGGGACGGTACTTCCGCGAGTTGCTGGCACTCCTTTACACATGCCGTGAGTCATGCCTTTCACGTAGTGGTGCAAGGTGTAGAAGATGCTGCCGAATGGGTAGCTCATGCAGCAGAAACTGTTTGGGATGATGTGAAAAAAGCCGTAGTGGTGAGTATTCACTGGGTAGAAAACGAAGCCAAAAAGGTGGCCCACTTTGTAGTAGATACGGTTGAGAAAATAGCCGCGGTATGCAAGGCCATTTTCACAGCTATTAAAACGGCCATAGAAGATATCATAAAATTCTTGGAGTACTTCTTTGAGTTTGATGATATGTGGCACACTGCCGAAGTGTTTAAGGATACCTTCAACAATTTTATGTCACCAAAACCTACGGCTGGAGGCTTGGTGCAGATGATGAACACCGCAAAAGGTGGAGTGACCAACTTTTTTGGTCAGGCGAAACAAAACGTTGACAGCGACATTCAAAGCATATTTCATAACAGTCCCAACGCTACGGGTGCCGCCACCTTGCCTACGGGCAATCCCATGCTCGAAGCATTAGAATGGATACTAAACAAAGTATTTAGTTGGCTAGACAGCGACTCTGATGATCCAGCAGTTACCATCACCAAGGATATCACAAAGCTTACCACTGACATAAGTACCAATTTTGGAGCCGCTTTTGGAGAGCTTTCACCTGCTACACTTGGTGCAACTGCTGTGGAAGCCATGGCAAAAGGTATCGCCGATGGTTGGGAAGCTGCCCTGGCCCCAATTGGAGCCTGGCTTGAGAACATTATTAATGATGTAATTACAGGTGTAGAAGATTTGGTTCTTGACCTCATTACGCTAGCTGAAGCCTGTCTTGAAGCCATTGTAGAAATGCTCCAAAAATCGGTTTTTGCCGGTAGCAGTTTTTTAGGAAAACTCATACAAATGGTATTGAGCTGGGCGGGAGCTTCAGGCGACCTTACCTGGGAAAATCTGATGGCGCTGGTATTGGGTGTACCCTACACCATTGGCTACAAGCTGGCCAATAATGGCAACGCACCATATGGCAGCAGTCCATCTGCCTTGAGCTTACCCAAAGTTACTGCAGTTTCAGTACCGGCAGTGGGCCAGTCGCTTGTAGGAAATTCAGGAGAGATTGAAATGGTATCGCTGTTGTTGCCGATTAAGGAAGTACTGCAAGCCGCAATGACCTTTTCCATGTTAGAAGAGTTTAGCAATGCCCCAGAAACCGGACCTTCCAAGCTTGGGCTTGGGCTTACAGCGGCTACCAGTTTCGGCAATATGGCTCTTTTCGCCTGGCATGTTCAAAACCCTGACTACGCCGCGGGTGATTTTAGTTCCGATGGTGCCACAAAAGCCCCTATATGCAATGTGGTAAGTCAGATTGCGCTGGTGAATGAAAGCTTGGTGAGTACGTTTAATTTGTTGTGCATGAGTGCAGCCAAGTCTGATCCAGAATTTTCGACCGGTTGGCGGAGTGTTAACTTAGGCTGTCAAGCTGCGTATGGTGCCTTGGGTACCGCTGCAGGTATCTTCTTGCTTAAAGAAGCTCCTGACTATAATTGGGAGTATTATACCGCGAATTTGTGCAACAACGTAGCAAGTATGTCCTTGGTAGCAGCTTTAGGAATCAAGGCTGGAGTTATAGCGCCTGCCGTGGTTGCTGGTGCCATATCAGGCATTAGAGGCGTATCCGCAGGATTTTACTTGGCCAGCTTTTGGGTAGCGCAAAAGAACGTAGATGATGGAAGAAACTAAATTGGCCAATTCCAGTATCATAAAATGATTGTAATTGGTCATTTAGACAGCGGCATACAATCCAGCCTCCCGGCATTTACTGGAAGGCTGGATTCCTTTAAAGACTTTACCGGCCAAACCTGTCCGTTAGAAGATGCCGTAGGGCACGGCACGGCCACGGCCAGTGTCATTGCTTCCTTAGTACCAGATGCCCATTTTTGGGTCGCGAAGTGCACAGGTGCAGGGCATGATATTAGTCGTCTGCTACAAGGCTTAGATTGGTTGGCGCAGTCGTCAGTCAAGGTCATTTGTATGCCCGTAGGTATTCCTGGTGTGCAGCCCGTATTTAAAGGGATAATCAACTACCTCAGTCAGTTGGGCAAATTGGTAGTAGTGCCTATTGGAAACAGTCATTGCCATTCCCCCGGAGTATATCCCAATGTACTTTCCGTAGGAGCGGCAAATGCTAAGGGTGGTCCCGCCGGTTTTAGCCCACGATATGTGCTTCATTCAAGGTGCCTGAAGCCCGAGGTGCTGACGCCAGGTATTAGGATTAAGGTGCTAGAGACTACAGGTGAAGAAGTACTAGCACAGGGTACTTCTTATGCCTGCGCTACAGCGAGTGCCTATGCGGCCCGTTTGTACGAGCAGTTTCCTAATGTCAGTCCTGCGCATATGATCAGAGCAATTACAGAAAGTGCCGACCAGCGCCCAAGAACTCGTTCCGTTGGTGGCAATATGCAATACCACGCGGCATTTGAATGGTTGGAAAAGCATCCAGATGGAGAGTTGGCACCAATACCAGCGCCCATTGAGAGTTTTAGAGCCCCTTATCTGATACGTTTGCTAGCAATAGAAAGTAGTGATTTGCGATGTGTTCTAATAGCTAAGGATGGATGCTCACCAGAGCAAATAAAATTCAATATCGAGAGAGCAGAATCTGAATTTGGACGGGAACTGAAGGAAAAGCAATTCCTTGCCGATGGACGCACTGTACTTCTGAAAGGTAATAATACACTACTTCAGGCCATCATTGAATTAGAATGGGTGCAAGTGGCAAGTGCTTCTCAACCTGATCCTCATCCAGGGCCTTTTTCATTTAATAAAGTTTACCGCTGATGGAGCAAACATATGCCTGGCAGGTGAGCCATACCGGTGTAAAGAAATTATGGGATTTGGGAATAAATGGTGAGGGAATAATTGTGGGCCATTTGGATACTGGAGTCTCAAATAATCACCCGGCACTTAAAGGTAAAATTGCCCACTTTGGTATGGTGAATGATCATTGGGAAGTGGAGCAAAAGGCAGCAACGGACATCAACGACCATGGCACCCACCTGGCAGGGCTTATTTGCGGTGAGGCCATAGACAACTACCATTACAGTATGGCTCCAGGTGCAAAGCTGAGCTCTATACAATGTCATGGTACAGGAACTGACTTAACTGATACCCTAGTGGGTTTGGATTGGCTGCAATCAAATGGAGTTAAATTGATCTGTTTGCCAATGGGCATTAAACGCTACAATCCTATTCTGGAAGCCTTTTTTGAGGCTTTAAGAAGAGACGGAGTTCTTGTAATTTGTCCGTCAGGCAATTATGGTCCATCTGTGATCACTTCCCCCGGGCATTCGTTCAATTGCCTTAGCGTTGGAAGCCTTGACCCTGATGGCAGTGTTTCAGACTTCTCAGGGAGTCATTGGAACTCAACTATACAAAAGTGTGAAGGGCCTGACCTTTTGGTACCAGGATCTTACATCTACTCCCTTGCCCCAAATGGGCAAATGGCCAAGCTATCGGGTACTTCTCAAAGTTGTGCTATTGCAGCAGGGTGTATCGCTCTATTGATGCAGACTTTTCCCAGTATATCACCATGGCGCATTGCACAGGCCCTTTTAATCACCGCCGGTAAAACTCATCTTTTTCGGAAAGAACACTCGGTAAAAGGAACAATTAACCTGGGGCGAGCTTACGAAGTGTTACAAAAGTCCGCTCCATTTGATGCAGCAATCGTAGGGAAAACTCCACCTTCCTTTATAGACCCAAAGCTTAAAAGGCTCATAAAGAGTAATAAAGAGCTGAACTGCATTGTTGTGGCCCAAAAAGAGTTCGACATTCAGGACTTAATCTCGGAGACTTCAGGTATAGTGTGCTATAAGCTATTCAAGCAGGCGAACACAGCCATTATAAAGGCCAGGAGTAGGCCCGTAATGCGTCTTATGCAATCAGAGCATGTACAAATGATGAGTTATTGTGTTTAAACGAACTATTAGCAATGTCCTTCTCTAATGAGCTGTAGGGCATGTTTGGCACTATTTACCACTGCAGGATGTCGGCTTTGTAAGAGTTTTTCTAATTCAACTTGAAACATGCCTAGGTTGAGATAGCCCGCCATAGTAGCCACATAGCTTACTCGGTTGGGTGCTGCGTCACCAAGTCTTAGGTGTTGTAAAACCATCCAGGCCAAAGGCCTAAAGTCAACCTGGCCTTGCTCTAAGGGTTTAATGAAAATGCCTTCTGGTCGGCTCATATCCCTTCGCCGCAAAGTATGGTTTACCACCAGCTCTTTTATAGCAAAAAGGGCACTTATTCCCAAAGCTTGTTCGTCTGCTTCTGTCAGGGGTACAAGCCAGGGTAAAACCTCTATTTGATTGCTTGATTCTAACATATGAATGCCTTGAATCTTCTTTTCAGGCCTTGAAGAAAGAAGGAGCTTTATTGCCTCGGGATATTCAACGGCAATTTTCATGGCGTCCAGAGAGTCTATGAAATTCTCAAATTCCACCTTCAGCTGCGCTTCATTATAAAGCGCAGCCTTTTCTGAAGGAGCAGAACACTCTTTTACTACCTGTGCCGATGCAGGTATGTAAAAGACCATGCTTAACAATAAGACTATGTACTTCATAGGGCTCCCCGATTACTTTGTGAATATCAGTAGTTCTTTATTGAGCCTTTCGGGGTCGCTAAACATGGGTTCGTGACCAGACTTTGGAAGTAGTACAAATTTCTTTTGAGCTTCATCTGTTCCCAGCTTTTCAAAAACCGCCCTTCCCTCCTGCTCGGTAATTAAGTCATCATACTTCCCCCATAGAAAAAGAGTAGGCAATTGTAAATGGTGCACCTGGTTCATTAAGTTGATTCCTTCTACCTCCGCATTTAGAAGGTCGTTTACCAATTCCAGATTCGACGATGCATAACTGGGAAAAGGATTGTAGGACGATGCAAATCCAATTCTCAAATAGTCTCTCAGGCTTAATGCCCCCAGCTCTTCCGGAATAATGATTTCGCCTGGATTGCCTATCCACTCCCTGAACTTGTTTTTTTGATCGCGTTCTGAAATCACAGTGTTTTCCAAAGCCCATTCCAGGGCAGCCTCCCAATGCTGGGTTTTATTCCCCTTTGCAAGCTCTTCCATGGCAATACCTATAAGAAACTCTCTTCTATATACCCAGCTCAAATCGAAGTCAAAATTGTAGGCGCCGTCCATTGATATCCAACCTTCAATATGTTCCTGGTAGTTTTCTTGAAGCAGGTAACGAGCTCCGATAAAAGATCCAAAACTGTGACCAAAGAGGTACACGGAAGCATCGGGATACTGGTTATTGAGTACGGTTATTATTGCATGTAAATCAGCTACATATTGTGAGGTACTGATAGTTGTTTCATCAATATTACCCTGGGCATTGCCACAGCCCCTTTGATCGTAATACACTATTGCCACTTCTTTTTCAAGGCTCTCTTTCCAGTTAAACATATCAGCACGTGCCACATCAATACTGGTGAGCCCAGGACCTCCATTAATGAAAACAATCAACTTTTGAGACGCTGTATTTTCCCCTTACGAGTACCGGCAGTTCGGTTCCACTCACATCGACGTGAAAAAACGTTTCGCTTTCAGTATTCAGATTGAACTCTTCACAGGAAAGACAAGTAAACAATGCTGTGAAGACAAGAAGAACAAAGGATGTAATTTTCATTCTTATTTAAGCTTATAAACAATACCAGTTTCTAAAATAAAGTATCCTACACCTGAAGGAAAGTTGGGTAAAGCATACATGAATTGAGGCTTTACAAACCAGGAAAGTGGTGTGCCATGTTTTACACTCAAATCCTTTCCAAAGGCCAAAGACCAGCCAGGCCACACATAGTAATGCGCTGCTATGGCTTTTTCCACAACACCTTGCGGTAAAACCCGATATGTGTTTGGAACTACGGTACATAAAAAGCCCAGATTCACCCCATAACTAAAAAAACCGCCTTTAATGTTCTGTCTTTGTCTACTAAATTCTGTGCTCAAAAACGCACCGGTTTGATAACGCCGGTGGTAATAGAATCCTATAGACGGCTTCAGGTGATAACTCTTTGTCAAAACCTTTGAAATCCCTTTCTTGGTCTTTTCCTTATTCCACGTCTTTAAAGAATAATCCAACCCAATTTTCAGACCGGGATGGCTTATCATTTCTCCAAAATAAGAAACAGAAATAGCCTTTGATTGTGCAAAAAGCTGTGTCGGTAGGCACAGGAGTAAGAGAATGTATAGGGCTTTCAAGTTTTTTGTGCAAAGAAGCTACCGGGGGTAAAACCAAAATTGTAAAAATTAGACTCGGATAACATTTTAGTTATTTGGTACAGTTCTAAGTAGAAACCCTACTGATAAATAGGCGACTGTACCCCCATATCGCGTTTGGCAAAATCTTTAGGTAAGAGCCCGGTATACCTTTTTACTTCCTTAATGAAATGGGCTTGGTCAAAAAAACCATATTGATGTGCTGTACGTACCAAATTCTCAGCTTTGCTTGTTCTGGTATTCTTTAACGCTTGTATTACTCTTAAAGACAATGCATACTTCTTAGGTGTTAAACCTGTATAGGTTATAAACCTGCGTTCAATGGTTTTTACAGAAACATCGAACTTCGAGGAAAGGCCGTGAATGGAAAGACTTCCTTCGCTTTGCTCCAAGGCCTGCTGTAAGGCGTCAAACAGTGGATCCTGATGAAAACCTGTCTTTATGAGTTGATCAGTAAAGAAGTCTTCTATGAGCGTAAACCTCTCCTCAAAAGATTGAGCACAAAATACCTGTTCTTCGATTTGATGTATTTCCTTCCCGAAGGCATCTTCTAATAATAGACATTGGTTGATGGTATTCTTGACACTACCCTTTAAAAAAGGATAAAGTCCTTGCGGTTTGAAACGAACTCCTATTACCGGACTCTCCTCCAAACTCACTCGTTGTGGTCTTGTTTTTAAACCTACCAATTGGCTTCGCATACGTAACCTTTCTTCTCCTATCCCTAAATCGCGTTCCATAGCCGCCTTGGAAAAAATAAGCTCTACCGATTGGTCAGGAACTATGTGGAGGAATCTACCGCTCCCTACCTTACAAAAGTCCTCAGCCCAGATGCAGTCAATAAACTGGGTCAAAGGCCCTGTGGGCCGCTGTTCTCGATAGTTCCATGAGTTCATTCACTTTCAATGACAAGGACGGTTTCAAAAGTTGCACAGAAACTTAAATGTTCGTGTGCACTTTTTAAAAGAAGGTGTAAGTAGGTCCTTAGGCAACAAGAGATCTTAGGTCTATCCCTCTTATGGCTGCTCTTGCTTAAGCCGTGCCAAAAATGGCGTCGCTCCCTTGGCTAACTATATTGACTTGTATAAATAGAGAGATCTTACATCCGCTGCAACCGATTAAATCTAACTTCAGTCTTTCCCTTGAATACCTATGATTGCACTCATTATGAAAAGGCTTTTTATAATTCTTTTGGTAAGTACTCTGGCATTAAAGGCAGGAGCCCAATGTCCAACCCTCCCTAACGGTGAAATGGAAAACCGTCAAGTGGATTCTTTTCACTCTCTACTTGATACCAATTACTTCTATGCCCTGGACCAGTCCGGATGGCACACCACAATGGAACCAATGAGACACGGACACCCTGACCAAACTAAAGCCCCGGAAAACACCAGCTCTGCTAATTCTTATGAAGGCAATTACGCACTTAAAGTACCTGAAAACCTTTATATACTATCATATGGTGACGCCTTCTACCGGGACTCTTGTAGTAAAGTACCAAGTGGAATGGGCGGATACTACCTTACTGATGATTCTGTAAAGAATTTCTCGTTTGCAGTAACGGTCGTTTTCTCCAAAAAGCCTAGCGAGTATTTTAGGAAACCATTGAGCTTTGACAGTACTGAGGTGAATACATATAAGTTTAGCCCTACCAGTGGTAGCTATAAACCATTCAGTTTTTCCTTTCACAATGCTACTGTAAAGAATGCAGACAGTATGATGATCTATTTCCAATGGTTTGTAGACGATGAAGACTATCCTTTCAATCCCGACTTTCTTATAGACAGTTTGCATTTTACATGCAAGGCTCCCTCTTCCATACCAATGAAAGCTACTGCTAATATTGAGCTTTACAACTTAGAAAATGGCTCCGTTGTGTTAAAAACGCATCAATCCAATGAATACTCTTACCGACTTATCAATCTCAATGGGCAAATATTGGAAACAGGAAACTTTGAGCAAGAACTACAAATTGCTCCTTTAGGGGAATTCGCGATCCTACATGTTTATTCCGGACGCGAAACGGAGGTATTCAAAATACCATGTCAGTAATTCACCGCTCAAAACTGTAATATGTATGAAAAAAGGGCACATCCCAAGATGGATGAGCCCCTTATTATTCCATTTAAATTCAGAAAGCTCATTACTCAATGATGAGCTCAATCGCATTAGAGTTTCCTGTTTGGTCGTTCCATCTAAGTAAATAGATACCGGGAAAAAGTCCCTCTAGAGACACTGTTCGACTTCCCCCTTCTTCAATACTACTGTCGAGCACTTTTCTTCCGTCCATCGCAAAAATCTGGTAACTAATCATACCGTTCGCTGAATTGGTATTTAGGCGAATACTACCTCCTTCCCGCACTGGATTTGGGAACACCCCATCATGTAGGTTATCTACCGACATGTCTTCAACATCCGTAAGTACATCGGCAAAAACTCCGCTGTTACAATCGTCTATGGTAATAGACACAACGTCTCCCCCGGGAACATCTTCCGATGTAAAATCGGGTGCTCTTCCTACGGTTCCATCTGCTACATCTACCAAGGTCATTGATGATGTACCATATACCCACTCCCCAGTGTTGCAAATTGTGGGTCCAATGGGAAAAGGAAAATGCGCCCCCATTTGAGCGTCAATTGTAAAGTTGCTAAGCTGAACAGTTTCCTTTCCAGCGAACGAAAGACCTGCGGTAATCGTAAAAATTTCTTCATTAAAGTCTACAGCCATATTCTTGGGATAAAACATGGCAATACTGGTATTCATTTCAAAATAAGGCGCGTTGCACAGACTGGCATTTGGATTGGGATCAACTCCGGTATATAGTGAACAAAAAACGGCATTGTTTCCGGGCCAATCTACACCAACCAAAGTTTGATTATCCTTGGATGATAGGCTGTTAACCCCTATAATGCCTTCTTCCAAAAACTCCATATCACATACTACCCCTTCCTCGAAAGTGTGTACCATATAGTTGCTTACACCTCCGGAAGCGGGATCAATCTCCGCCATTCCAAAAATGCCCTCTTTACCAATACCTTTTTCCACAGCTGGCCTAAGAAGCCAAGCTATGTTTTCCTCTTTTTCGTCATACAACAGCTTCACTCCATAGTACCTGTGATTATTGTGCTCCATGCCATAGGATTTATGCCAAATAGTAGTGGCACTAACAATATTCAATGCGGTAACAAAGGCCACCGGCCGAGAGCTTCCCATTCCATCTGCCACTCGATCCTGACCTGTAAGGTACACCACATCTTCATTTGGGTCCATGAGCGCATGATTGACAGAAACATAGTTGTGATGGGTTGGAGCATTGGGGTGACCTATTTCACGAGACCATACAACGTTGAGATTGGCATCCAACCTTAGTACGGTAGGAAGCTTTATGACATTACTTGAAATGAAACATTCTTCTACTTGGTCGTTAGCGACTCCCGTAACAATGTACCCACCTGTTCCATCTGGTGTAATATGAGAAGCTACAAAGTCCATTGAGTAATACCCCTGAGATAAAGAAGCGTGAATCCTCTTCCCCTTTATCATAGTACCGTTTTGATCAAGTACAAAAACTACAGGATTGTGTTCGTAGTTACGATGGCTTCCCGCGGTTACACTTCTGTGAATATTCCCCAACACCACTACGTTGTTACCATCGTTTGCGATATGCATGGCTCTATCTACATCTGAGAAATTAAAGGATTTACTCCAAATTAGAGTACCTCCTGTGGTTCTCTTGGTTACAACAATGTCTGACAATCCAGTGTTGGCACAAGAAGCACCGCAGTTGGGATCATCTTCAGAAGTCATAGCTATTATCAAGTCACCATTGTTATCATAAACAATGGTGGGCTCCACCAGGTTTTGGGCAGTTTGTTTAAAACGAATCTGTTGGGCAAAACCAGAAGTGGCCAAAAGCAAAACGGCAAGCATTATTCGTGCTCTTTTCATATTTGAGTATTTAATGTGAAGCCCAAACATGACAAACTCGCTGAACCCCATCAAGTAGAAAAAGGCCTTGCTTGTATATGAAGAGGTCAAACGCTCAAATGACTGTAGGAACCTGTTGAAGCAGGCTTTTGTCTATGCTAGTTTCTGAATTCACTGAAATCTAAAACGGCTTCGCCCTACTGCTCTAATTCATGTAACCTTTGCGTCACTTAAGCCAACGCATGTCTTTTACTTCATTGGGATTGCCTCCCGCCCTGATTGATAGCCTTAACCGCAATGGTTTTACAAAGCCCTACCCCATACAGGAGCAAGCCATTCCTGTTATTCTTAAAGGAAGGGATGTATTGGGCATTGCCAAAACGGGTTCTGGCAAAACGGCCAGCTATGCCTTACCCCTATTGGCATTGCTGGAAGGTAAAACCGAAGGGGTAAACCGAAACGTGAATGCGCTGGTATTAGTACCTACCCGTGAGCTGGCAGTACAGGTTACGGAGGTGTTTAACGAATTCGCAGAGCAGCTTCCCTACCGTTTTAAGGCTTTGGGCGTTCATGGCGGTATTTCTATCAATCCACAAATGAAGTCGCTGCAAAACGTGAATGTTTTAGTAGCCACACCCGGGAGACTTCTGGAACTGTCACAATCCAATGCTATGAGCTTTTCTAAGCTGAGTGTGCTGGTGCTCGATGAGGCCGACAAAATGCTGAACCTAGGCTTTAAGGATGAAATGGATGAAATTCTGGCGCTTCTTCCACAAAAGCGACAGAACCTCCTTTTCTCAGCAACATTGAGTCCTGAAATACAGAATATAGAACGTGTAGTACTACAAAACCCAGAGGTGGTACATATTGAAGAACAAGGGACAGAAGCTGAATCTATCAACCAGACGGCATATTTGGTAACCAATGAGAGAAAAGGCCCATTGCTACGATATTTGATCAAGTCGCAGAATATGCCGCAAGTACTCATATTTACTTCCTCTACGCATCGGGCCGATTTGGTTTCTGGAAAACTGCATAAGAATGGGATTTCAGCAAGGGCTATTCACAGCAAGAAAAGTCAGGGAAATAGAAAAGACTCTTTAAGCAGCTTTAAGGCTGGCAATCTCCAGGCGCTTGTAACCACAGACCTGCTTTCACGAGGCATTGACGTTGAATTTCTTCCTTATATTATTAATTATGAATTACCAAGGTCTCCAAAGGACTTCATACATCGGATCGGTAGAACTGGACGAGCCGAAAACTCCGGTGAGGCCATAACCTTAGTCACTAAAGAAGACCTACCACACTTTAAAGTGATTCAAAAAAAAATGAAAAGGAGGTTGACCCTGGTTGACACCGAAAACCTGGACCTGAGCCATGCCTAAGTTTCTTGATTAGCAATATTCTGGCCTGAGCTCTCTATCTTCACAACTCATTGTTAGCGCAAAACCAAGCTTATGAACATGGGAGATCAGCAAGCATACATTACAGAGGTATACCAGCAAGTATTTAAGAACAAGGAAACTGGCAGTGAATCTGAAATCAAGTCGAAAATAGAGGCAAAAGTGAGTAAGTATTTCGCTCCAGTATATGAACAATGGTCCAACAATATTCACTACACCTATGAGAGTTTCCTATCCCACGTAAACGAAGTAAACTCTCGAAGTGATGCTGACTTCGCCATAGAATTTCTTTCCTGTACAGTGCAGGGAGATTCCAATATAGTAGTAGTACGTACGGTAGTAGCAGATACAGCGTCAAATGCCTTCCTAAGTGGCGTACTGTCCACTTGGGCATTTACAAAGGATCGCAAAATGCTGTGGTGCAAAGAAGTATTGTTCGATACAATAGAATCCGACACTTGCGGAGAGAGCCAGGATCCTAAAAACTGGAAACCTGACGTGACGGTTTGAAAAAGCTCGGAATTTCATTGTAGCCACAAACGATCTGACTCTGTCATGTGCCTGAAAACCTGAACATTGATATAATGTGCCATTGAAAGGCATTAAATAAAAAAAGCCTGCTCAAATGAGCAGGCTTTCAAGTAGTCCGTAGGGGAATCGAACCCCTGTTACCAGGATGAAAACCTGGCGTCCTAACCCCTAGACGAACGGACCATTTTTTGTTTTTGTTTGAGCATCTCTCAAACGTGGGTGCAAATATAAATGCGGTTTTAAAATGTGCAAACACATGGGCACTTTTTTCGCAAAAAAAATTTCACTCGCCTTCAGTAACTTTGCCCCATGCAAGAAGCAATAGGCCTTTTACGAGCGCACAACCTGCGTAAAACTCCAGGCAGAATTGACATTCTCGAAGAGTTTATGCGCAATGATTATGCCTTGAGTCATAAAGATATAGAAACTTCTTTGGGAAACAAATATGACCGGGTGACCCTATATCGAATCATGGCTGGATTTGAGGAATGTGGCTTGGTACATAGAGTGTATGACGGTGACAGTACCAGTAAGTACGCATTGTGTTCAAACAACTGTGATGAACACAACCATCAGGACGACCACATACACTTTGTATGTGAAAACTGTGAAAAGACCTATTGCCTTGATTTTGAGCTTCCCGAAATCATACTTCCCAAAAACTATCGGCTTTCGGAACTATCAGTATTGGCCAAAGGGAAGTGCGAAAAGTGCTCGGCTTAGATGGAAATGAACATAGAAAAACGCATCGAACTTCTTGAAGAAGGCCGAGTAATACGACATCGTTTTTTTGAAAACGGTGAGCGTATGAGTTTTGACCAGGCAATTGGCTTGATGGACGAATCTGTAGCATTTAGAACCTATTTGACTGAAGTTTTGGCCAACGTTCCTTTTAAAGCCTTTTGCTGGGAATGCAAACCGGTAAAGATTGACAACATAGACTCAGGATTTGAGTTTGTGGTAATTTCCGACGAACGACTTCAAGATGAAGCCAACGCTAAATCTTTCGAAGAATACATGGATACGGAAGATTTGGCGACTTCTTTTGAAAACCTTGGAGGTGACGCTGTACTGATAGCTCCAACACCTTCTAAGGAAACGAATGGCTACGCTCATTTTGCTCAATTCGTGAGGAGTGCTTCCAGTGCTCAACAACATGAGTTGTGGCAGCTTTTAGCTGCAGAGGTTGAGGCAAACCTCCATTCAGACTTCATTTGGATCAACACTGCCGGACATGGGGTGCCCTGGCTTCATTTGCGCATTGATGACAGGCCCAAGTACTACCAGTTTGATGAGTATCGTAAGTTGTACAAAGGCTCCTAATTGAGGCTTTATTGACGGAGTAGCTCTGTTACAGGGGAATAGAAATTTGCGTTTTTTAAAAGATGAGAAAAGCTCAAAATCCTGCTTAAAATCACCGGGCTTTTGAGTACATTTGATAGCACCAGAAGATCACGACTTACTAGTATAAAAATCGAGGCCGGGTAATTTAATAGATGAGAGAAAATCAACACTAATTAGTTACTGGTCCGACTCGATTTGTCAATGGCAGGCCTCTACACTTCCGACTAGATCGGAATGATGCGCAATGTTTCGGCATTGCAAACGGTGGAAGTCAGCGATAAATCGGCGGCCTAATTCTTACCGGGAAGGATTTTCTTCTCCTCCCGGCCTTTTTTTATCTAGTTGTACTTGGGTTGAGTACTCCACCTGATGAATGCATCAAACATCGTGTTATAGGCAAATTCTCGCTCTTCAATTCAGAGTAATGTAAGCCATGAAACGGCGTAAGATTTCCTTTTGACTTCAAGCTTTCTCAAACTTGGTATAGACGGCCATATCAGAGAACCTATTATTGAAGTATACTCTGTTCTTAAAATGTGCTTCCTTTTCAAAACCGAAGTACTCCAGTAAGCGCACAGCCCCTCTGTTCTCAGGAGATACCTTGGCCTCAATACTCTTGAGTCCAAGCTGCTCAAAACCAAAATTAAGAATGGCACCCACTGCTTCCATCGCAATGTGCTTACCCCAATAATCCACGTCCAACTCTCCCCCTATCTCAGCCCTCAGGTTATAGTAGTCTATAGTGTTAAATCCGCAAGTGCCAATAATGTCGCCTTTCCCTCTGAGCACTCCTGCCCAGCCTATTACCTCCTTTCTATAAAATGCTTCTGCTGTTTTAATGGCTAAATCCTTACCTGATTGAGGCTCTTCCATAGTGGGTCTTGGAATGAAACGATTTACCCTTCCATTACTGCGCATCTTAAAAATGGCATTCCCATCGTCTTCGTTAATCTCCCTTAGTAAAAGTCGATCTGTTTTCAACTCCGGAAATGAATCAAAAACCTTGAGATTTAACTTTAGCAGTTGCTCCATAGAAACAAAAGTAGATAGTAACAAAAGGTCAATCCAATTTCAATAGGAGCGTTTTACGCTATTCAGGTATACAAAAGGTTTACCCGCCATTTCTTAATAAGAGTAAAGTAACCGCGACGCACACGGGAAAGAAACCACATAATGCTATCTTGTGAGCACCAGGAGCAAAATGAGAATAAAACTACTGTATGTATTCGCTGTGGTGGCGATTTCACAAATGGTTCATGCGCAATCAGCAACCAGCAATATTTGGTATTTCGGTGCGAATGCAGGACTCAACTTCAACTTGAGCCCTCCTATTCCTCTGGCCGATGGCAAACTGAATACTACCGAAGGATGTGCTTCTATCTGTGATACTCTTGGCAATCTTTTATTTTATACTGATGGAGTTACCATTTGGGATAGAGCGCATAATAGTATGCCAAATGGCAAAGACCTGGCTGGGGGAGCTTCAAGCTCTCAATCAGCACAGATTCTAAAGAAACCCGGCAACAACGCACTTTACTGCCTTTTTACGGTTGCGCAGGAAGTTGGAAAACGAGGTTTTAGCTACTACGAAATAGATATGAATGCTAACAATGGCTTTGGAGATGTAATACTAGGCCATGAACGACTTCAAACCAATACAGCAGAGAAAATAGCCTACACACAGCACGTAAATGGTCAAGACTTCTGGGTACTTGTTAGAGGTTTCAGGCCTGAAAATATTCATGCCTATTTATTGACCGAGAATGGTTTGAGCGACAGCCCCGTAAGTAGTAACGCCAGCATTGGCATATGGTCAGGGGTAGATGTGGAGTCTGCTATGGGCTGTATGAAGCTCTCACATGATGGTGGACTTTTAGCAGTGAATCATTTCAAACAGGGAATTACAGCGCTTTATCAATTTGACAACAACACTGGAGAAACCACCCCCATTGAATATTTCTATTCCGGAATCAATGCCTACGGACTTGAATTCTCACCTAACAACCGCTGGCTATATGTTACAGCGAGAGACTTTACCGGAGAAGCCTTGTTTCAAATTGATATGAAGGCTGATGACAGGGTAAAAACAAAAACGGTGATCTACCGTTCAGAACACAAACGCGCCACAGAAATAGAGTTAGGAAGTCTTCAATTGGGCCCTGATGGTAAAATATACCTGGCACATTTCAAAAAGTCCTATTTGTCAGCTATACTGGAGCCAAACAACCAAGGTAGCAATTGTGGCTTTCAGCTAAAACAAGTAAAACTGGACAAGAGCACCAAATCTATGATGGGGCTTCCCAATCTTGCTTACCCGAACTTACCTGCCAATTTCAAGTATATTAATAATTGCGAAGGGCAACCTGTAAAATTCAATGCTTCTCATCTGATACATGATTCGCTTGAGTGGCTTTTTGGTGATAAGGATGCACCACAAAATGCCAAAGGTTCTATACTACCCAAAGCCACACACACATATACCAAGGCCGGAGAGTACAAAGTGCGGCTTTTAGTAAAGAACAACAACAATCAAGAAGAATACGTCCAAACCATCAAAATTTTACCGAGCCCAAAGCCTAGTTTGGGAGAAGACGTAAGTTTATGTGAGCACAAAGCACAAATAATTGGCACCAGCCCTGAAAAGGACGTAAGGTATATATGGAATACTGGAGAAGAAGGCCCCAGTCTTACGGTGAACACAAGCGGACGATATATTTTGACAGCAGATCTAAGGGGCTGTATTTCAAGAGACACCATTGATGTTACCTTCATACATGACGATGCCAATTACCTCGGTAACGACACAGTTGTTTGTGAAGGAGACTCCCTTAAACTGAAGGCTCCACTAGGAAATACTATAGAATGGTTTGATGGTTCTGCAAAAGAAGAAATGCTTATTAAGAAGGCTGGAAGTTATTGGCTCAAGGTGAGCAATGAACATTGCAGCACCACCGATACTATTCATATTCGTGAGGAAGCCCTCCCTATAAGCTACCTCCCTTCTGACACACAAATGTGTGCAGGGAGTAAATGGTCATTAAAAGTAGCCCCAAAACATTATATGGATGTGGGATTGGAAAAGGTTAAAATTGATGAGATTAAGTTCACTGGTACTTATAACCTGAGAGTTGAAAACGACTATTGCATATCGTACCACCAACTACATGTAAGCCACATAGAATGTCCATATAGTTTTGAAGTGCCTAGCGTCGTAAGTCCAAATGGTGATGGCTACAACGACAAGTTTCAACCTTCAAGCATTCAAAACATTGACTCCTTCCATCTACAAGTTTTCAATAGATGGGGGCAGGTTCTGTTCGAAACTGATGATGTTCATTTCAAGTGGGACATGAAACACATGAGCGCGAGCACTGTGTTCTGGAAAGCTAGCTACCGAAATCATAAGGGAGAGGACTTTGCAACCTCTGGGTCGTTGCTAATCGTTAGATAGCAAAGAGCTTACGAAGCTTATATTGGCCCCAGGAAAAAACTAGACTTGAAATGAAAGCATTTATCTGTGTTATTCTAATTGTATTCCATGCCCTTCCTCACTTCGCACAACAAGTAGACGCAGGCAATGGACATGCTATTATCCTTGACGAAAACGGCGTAGTTTGGACCGTAGGAAGAAACAATTTTGGTCAGCTGGGAAATGGCACTACCGAAAACAGCAGTATTCCCATAAAAGTAGAAGGACTACCTCCTATAAAAGTAGTTTCCAGGGGTTATGACCACAGTATGGCTCTAGATCATGAAGGACATGTATGGCTGTGGGGTTGTAATAATTATGGCCAACTTGGTACTTGGGATCTAAATCACTTTGACAAACCCATCCAGCTTAAGCATAGTAAAAAATTCATCGCTATTGAAGGCGGCCATTGGCATTCTGTGGCGCTTGCAGATGATGGAACCGTATGGAGCTGGGGGCATAATTATTTTGCCGAACTAGGCAATGGCAATCGCGAACACTCTGAATACCCTTGCCAAGCCGAGCTCCCAAGCATGAATGGAAAAAGGACAACCCTACAAAACATTGTGGAAATAGCCTGTGTGGGATACCACACTATGGCCCTTGACAAGCACGGCCAACTGTTTACATGGGGAGCTAATAGTTACCATGAACTTGGAAGAAGTAAAAACAAACGGGAAACCTACGCTGGGCTCGTTGAACTTCCTAAAATTGCTTCAGTTGCTGCCGGATGGCACCATTCAATTGCCCTTGATACCAAAGGCGGGGTTTGGTATTGGGGAAAAGACCAGGCGCTTAAATATGCGAAAAGAGAGAATCAAGAAATTACCGAGCCCATACGCTTTGATAATTTGCCCAAAATAGAAAAAATAGCAAGTGGTAGCTGGCACTCTTTGGCCCTGGATCAAGATGGACAGGTTTGGGGATGGGGAAGAAACCGCTATGGTTTGTTGGGAACCGGCGATACGGTATCACATAGCAAACCGGTAAAAATGCCAGGTTTTGAGAACATTACTGAAATTGGTGGAGGTTGTTTTCAAACCATGGCCATTGACAATAGCGGAAACATTCTTACCTGTGGCGACAATCCGAGTGGTCAGCAGGGCATAAACAATTACGAAAGGCTTTTTACCGCTGAACACATGCTTCTAAATACATCTGGAATACTTGAATCCCCACCTGAGCCCCAGAAAATTCAGGATGAAGTAACTCCAGAAGAGTCTAATTCAAAAGCCATAGTGGCCGGCTTAAAACGTCCGGTATATTGGATATTGTTAATTAGCCTTGTAACCAATGTTTTATTTATCAGGAGAAAATTACAGGTTAAGTAAAAACACGGGTTACCGGTTACCTTCTTAACTCCACGGCCTTTACAAAGTGCTTACTGGCTTTAACGAAGTTATTGAGTGAGGCAATGAACAAGCCTGTGTTTATTGCAGCGGCACCTGCTAAAATGCCAAGTTGTACGTTTTCTGTTCCTTTTGCAGTTCCTATTACCATATAGGCTACTCCTCCTACCAAAGTAATTGCAGTAATGTCGGCCAACTTCTCAAACCCTGCAAGCATGTTCTTACCAGCAAGTAGTAAATGATTTGGATCAGTAGTAGTCAAAGAATCTGTAAAGTCTGCCATTGTTTCATCTTCTCTGCTGGGCTTCACAAACTGTTGTTGCGCCATTTTAAAGCTCAGTCCCTCTTTGACTCCATTAATGAACACTTTGTTAATCATTATAGATGGAATTTCCTTTCGCTCGTAATTGCTTTCCTGAACAATGAAAAGGCTCTTTTCCGCAAAAGAGTCTATCGCACCTTTAATGAAGTACCCTTCGCGAAGCAAAACCCTATCTTGTGCAAGGCTGTAAAATGGAAGTAGCAATAGAAGGATGGTTAAGAATTTCATAGCTAATTGAATTAATGAATAAAGTTTCACAAAATGCAATTAGAAAGCCAAACAGTATGTCACCCATCTACTTATACCCTTCTGTGCTAAGGTAGTTCTAAACACAACAGGCAACTCGTTAACTTAGTTGGACGTAACCACTCACAGGTAATGCCATTGAGTTGCCCAAAAGTCTGCGCATTTGAGAAGTAAAACTGTCTACAAGCTTCTTGTCCTTTTCCTGCTATGCTTCTTGCCCTACCTGAGCAGCGCTGTTTCTCAGAACAGGGATACGTCCCAAATAATCGAGGCCCTATTTGATTCCATAGAAGAGTGTGAAATGCACACACCGGAAACATCAAAGGACTTGGCACTAAAGGGAATTGATATGGCCATACAAAGTGGAGATCGCTTGACGGCTGCACTTTTCCATAAGAAACTTGGTGCTTCTTATTACTACCTCGGTAGGTACGCAGATGCCTTGAAAAGCATGAGCAAAGCGAAAGATATATTTCTTGCTGAAAAGGATGACAGTCTAAGGGCCAACTGCGTTTACGACTTGGGCCTTTTATATTCAAGAATGCAGCATTTTGATTCAGCCATTACCTACTTGCTAAGGGCTCAAAATCTTTACATAAAAAACAAAGATTCTACTGGGCCCATGCTCTGCTTTTCAGAAATAGCTGTGCTGTACTTTCAAAATGAAGTTTTTGACAAGGCACTAGAATACTCTAATAAAGCGTACAAATTGTCTCGCATTCAGGCCGACACTTTTGAAATGGTTAAAAACCTTGGGCACATAGGCGGTGCCCATATGTATTTAAACCAATTCGGCAAAGCCCAAAAGGCCTTCACAAATAGCTTACGTATTTGTCAGGAAGCTTCTTATCTATCAGGTAAATCCGACGGGCTTAACCATCTTGGAGTACTCTATGAAAAAAAAGAACAATTTGATTCTTCAAGGAGCTACTACTTTAAAAACCGCAAAATCCTATTAAAAACAAAGGACATGCGCCAGTTAGCCATGTGCCATGGAAATATTGGCATCTCGCATTCAAGACAGGGAAACTATGACTCAGCGCTTTACTGGACTGCCAGCAAGCTCTTTTTGGCAAGAAAACTCCGTGACACTGTTCTCTTGACTGATGCTCTTTATGCTCAAGCCCAATTCCTTGCTGCTCAGCATCAAATGGACAGTGCCTTCCATACACTGAACACTTATATAGAATTGAATGAGAACATACAAAACAGGAGCAGAATTGACCTATTGGAGAACTTTAGTTTAAGGAATGAGCTTAGTTATCAAGGAAGAGAGCTAACGGCCTTCGAGAACAAAAACAAAGTTCAAGAGCTTGAAATTAAACGCAAAAATGGGCTTCTGATTATAAGCTTGTTGAGCATCGGGCTCCTACTAAGTTTAGGCAGCTTCTTCTTGTTTTACCGACATCAAAAGCACATTGAAGCCAAGATTTTGCTTGAACTACAAATGCTGCGCAGCCGTATCAGTCCGCACAACCTCTTCAATGCATTTAACTCCATACAGTCATTATTCATCACTAAGGAGTATGAAAAAGGACAAGACTACCTAAGAAAATTTGCCCGTCTTTTGAGAATGTTACTTGAAAAATCAGAGCATATGTTCCATACGCTGTCAGAAGAGCTGGAATATATAAAACTGTATATGGACGTTGAATTAATAGCAATGGATGGTGACTTTACCTTCACTATAAACCTTGCGGATGATTTGGATATGGACAATACTTTTATCCCCACCTTAATCAGTCAAACCTATTTAGAAAACGCCGTTCGTCATGGAATTTTCAATTTAGGAAGTAAGGGGAAAATTGAGCTAAGGGCTAAAATGCACAAAGGTGTTTTACACTGGATAATTAAAGACAACGGTATTGGGATAAACCAATCCATAAAGCAGCAGGAAGCCAATGGTAAAGTGCACCGGTCGCAGGGACTGGAACTCAACGAGGTCTTGCTTAAAATACTTAGCAGAGGAAATAAATTGAACTACAGCGTAACTGTCAATGAACTGTACGCAGAGCAAAAGGTAATAGGAACTGAAGTGACTCTTAAAATTCCGCAAAGCAGTTGAAATGACAACAGCAGTTATTATTGAAGATGAAAAACGATCGCGCCAGGCGCTGAAAGTACTTGTAGAACGGCATCCTTCCGGCGTTCAGGTTATCGGAGAAGCAGGAAGTGTGGCAGAAGGCCTGGCCCAGGTAAACCAATGGCGCCCTGATCTACTATTCCTGGACGTAAGACTCAAAAATGGGACAGGCTTCGATATATTAAAACAGCTTGAAGCTCCAGTTCCTCATCTTATCTTCATTACCGCTTACAGTGAGTATGCACTTAGAGCCATAAAATATTCTGCACTTGATTATTTGCTTAAACCGGTTGATCCATTGGAGTTAAGTGCCGCCATTGACAGAGGACTTGACCAACTGGATACAAGCAAAACCGTTCAGTTGAAGGTACTAGAAGAAAACCTCAACCCTTCAACAGGGAACTCTAAAAAAATCATGCTATCATCCGCCAATGGCTTTCATGTGGTAAAACTGGAAGATGTATTCTATTGTCGTGGAGAAAGCAATTACACCTGCTTTTTTGTTAAGGGCTTACCACCTATCACCATCTCTAAATCGCTAATCGAATTTGAGAAAATGCTACCCAGTTCTCAGTTCATTCGTGTTCACAAATCGTACATAATAAACGTAGCAGAGCTCGTACAATACAAAGGGGGACGAAATGGCACCGTAATTCTCAGTGAAGGCTCTGCCATTCCAATTTCCAGAGATCGGAAAACCGAACTGGTAAACCAAATCAAAAGGAACCTGGACATTGACTAGAAGAACTCTGATTGAAGCCGAAGTCTTTGTCAATGATTCTGGTCAGATGAACGGTTCGATAAAAAAGGGTACCGGTTGAATCAAACCGCGCACTCCAGCCCACCTTTACTCCTACGCGGTTTCATAGTTTTCGGGAAATAAAACATCCCACTTAGAATGAAACTATTCAAAATTGGCAGTGCCATTTTAACTGCCATTCTTACGGTTCTGCCAGTATTCTCTTATGCCCAATGGACTGATGTTTCTCCAACAACTGAAACAAACATTGATCTTTTTGATGTCCATTTTATCAGCGACAACGTAGGATTTGTCGTTGGTCAGGACATCGCAACAAATAAAGGCTACGTCTTTAAAACAGTGGATGGAGGATCCAATTGGAGCTCTCAAAGCTTTAACAACTTCCACATGCGCGCCATTCACTTTACAGACGACAATAATGGCATGATTGCGGGCTATGATGGCCCTCCTGGTACACGTGTAAAATGGTTGAAAACTTCAGACCAGGGTGAAAACTGGAATGCCAAAAACGACAACAGATATACCGGCATCAATGGTCTTGTGTTTCTTGACGATAAAATTGGTTACTCATACGGTTATGGTCCAACCTTTGGAGCCTCCACTGGAATTATGAAAACTAAAGATGGAGGCAAGACATGGGACCTTCAAGGCACTGCCAGCGGCATTATCGAATCCATGTACTTTATGAGTGAAGACATCGGTTTCATTGCTGCATGGGCTTCTGGCGAAGGACAAATCCTGAAAACTGAAGATGGCGGTAAAACCTTAACTCCCACTGATTTTAGTGGAAAATGGACACAATCAGTCACCTTTACAAGTGAACTCACCGGATATGCGGTAGACGGTTTGTCATCAAAAAAGCTATCAAAAACTACTGACGGGGGCAAAACCTGGAAGGATCTTACTTCCCTGGATTCAAAAGTTAAGGAGTTAGTTTTTATTGGTGACACTATTGCCTATGTCGCAGGGCAGGGCGGAACTATATTTAAATCGCGAGATCAGGGCAAAAACTGGTATCAAGAACTTACAAACACGAGTTCCTATATAAGTCAGCTTGAAATCGTTGGCGATTATATATACGCAATTGGCAGTGGAAGTACGGTTATAAGAACCGAATATGCCAAGGACCAACCCGTGGGCATGGCCCCCAATGGAGAGCTAAGCAGCATTGACCTCTATCCAAATCCGGTTGCACGTATGGTCCCTGTATATATCACTGGTTTACTTAAGCCCACTACAGTAACTGTTTATGACATGCAAGGCAAAGCATGTTTTAAACAACAAAATGCTACTGGTAAACTTGAAATACAAACCAATACGTTGGAAACAGGCTTGTATTTGGTCGTTTTAAGATCCAATCTCGGCATTCACTCACAAAAGCTTAGCATACGCTAATGAAGGCAATGACAAACCTTATATGAGTATATTTTAAAAGACAACAGAAGTAACCACTTTGGCTCTCTGAGCAACAAAAATCCCCATCTCGCACAAAGCGAAATGGGGATTTTTAATTTTCAACTTTTGATTGTTCCTATCCTAAGAAAGGATATTTATAATCAGTGGCTGGTACAAAAGTTTCCTTAATTGTGCGGGCAGATACCCATCTCATTAAGTTGGCTTTTGAGCCCGCTTTATCGTTAGTACCTGATGCCTTAGAACCTCCAAAAGGCTGCTGCCCTACTACGGCTCCCGTTGGCTTATCATTTATGTAAAAATTACCAGCAGCATACTCAAGGGCTTCATCCATTTTTACCAAAGCGTTTCTGTCCTGAGCGAAGATCGCACCAGTTAAAGCATAATCTGAAGTAGTGTTTACCAATTCCAATGTGGCATCAAAATCAGCTGGATCGTAAACATAAATGGTAACTACAGGTCCAAACAACTCCGTACACATGGTAGTGTACTTAGGATCTTTGGCCACAATAACCGTAGGCTCAATGAAATAGCCTTCAGATTTGTTATAACCACCACCTACAATTACTTCTGCATCATTGCTGGCTTTTGCATCATCAATGAACTTGGCCAACTTGTCAAAAGAGCGCTCATTGATCACGGCATTTATGAAGTTGCCGAAATCGTCAGGAGCTCCCATTTTCATGGATTTCACATCAGCAACCACTTGCTCACGGACACTTTCCCAAAGATTCGATGGGCAGTATACCCTTGAAGAAGCAGAACACTTCTGTCCCTGGAATTCAAAGGAACCACGAGTAATGGCCGTAGCCAATGCAGCTGCATCGGCAGACTCATGAGCCATAATGAAATCCTTACCGCCGGTCTCACCAACTATGCGAGGGTAGGCCTTATACTTGTCAATGTTATTTCCAATGGTTTTCCAAAGGCTCTTGAACACTCCGGTAGACCCGGTAAAGTGCAAGCCCGCGAAATCAGGATGTTGGAATATTACATCCCCTATTTCAGGACCGTCGCCGTATACTATATTGATCACACCGTCGGGCAATCCTGCTTCTTTGAAAAGCTCCATTAAGAAGTGTGCTGAATAGATTTGATCATCACTAGGCTTCCAAACAATTGTGTTACCCATCATCGCCGGAGCCGTGCACAAGTTGGCACAAATAGAAGTAAAGTTGAAAGGAGTAATTGCAAAGATGAATCCATCTAAAGGGCGGTACTCCAAACGGTTCCACATACCAGGACCTGAAACAGGCTGCTCTCGGTACATATCCGTAGCAAACTCAGCATTAAATCTCCAGAAATCGATTAGCTCGCAGGCGGCATCAATCTCGGCTTGCATGGCATTCTTAGATTGAGCAATCATGGTAGAGGCATTCAATCTGGCCCTCCAAGGTCCGGTCAAAAGCTCAGAAGCTTTCACAAAAATGGAAACCCTGTGCTCCCAAGGCATGGCAGCCCACTCAGCTTTAGCTTTCTGTGCAGCTTCAATAGCCATTTTTGCTTGCTCTGCCCCTCCCTTATGGTAAAAGCCTACTTTCTTTTTCAAATTATGAGGAGGATATATGTCCACGGTATCACCTGTAGTTACAGGTTTTCCGTCAATTACCATAGGTATTTCAAGTACTTCAGCCTGCATAGCTTGCAGTGTACTTTGCAATTCTTCTCTCTCAGGTGAGCCTGTGGCATAAGCCTTTACAGGCTCATTTACCGCTTTAGGAACTTGAAAAAATCCGGTTGCCATTTTTTACTTTTAAAAATTTGCTGCAAAGGTACAAGCCAGTCAGTTCTATTGAGTGTCAACAGCTGCAAACATGTCTTATGCTGCATTTAAAAAACAACTCCTCCTTTTCCAGATTACTTGCATCCGTTTACCTTTCGCTCTATTTAGCGCACACAACAGCAATCACCAGGGCTACGGACAGTGTTTACTCCTATTGCTAAATCATCTCTTAACCAACTATAAGACTTTAAGAATCAAAAATGAACTCATATAGGGTTACCTTTCGCATAGGTCTACATGATGTATAAAGAACCAACCTTATCAACTGGATATCATGAAAACATTGACTAAAAACTACGGAGCTTTCTTATGTATACTTATTGCACTTGGCCTATTTACTAAATGTGTTTCTGACAAGGAATTAAGCAGTGCCATTACTCCAAGCTTTAAAAACTTTGACGTTGCTTATGAGACCTTTGAAGTATCACCTGAGGGAGGTCGTTTTACTCTGATAAACGGTACGGAGCTAGTACTACCTGCTAACTGTTTTGTTGATGCAAATGGCAACCCGATTGAAGGCAATGTTCAAGTCAAGTATCGAGAGTTTCATGAAGCAGAGGAAATCATTGCCTCAGGTATCCCGATGACTTACCAGGAAGGTGGTGAAGAAGGTTTTTTAGTAACCGCAGGCATGATGGAAATGAGGGGAACTGATGCTCAAGGGAATGAAGTATTCTTTGCAAAAAACAAGAGTGCTGATTTTAATATGGCCTCCTTTTTAGATGAAGAAGGAGTAGATTTTTATGCACTTAATGAGGCCACCGGCACCTGGACTAAAACGGGGACGCCAGAGAAAGAACATCAGGCCCCTTCAGAAATGAACCAAGAATACTTACCTGACACAACTGAAATGCTTAAAGCTCCATTTGCCCCTAAAAAAAGAACGGCTGATGAACCAGTTGTACAATTTGAAAGTGGAACTGGTTTTGATGAAATAGCAGGACTGGAAACCGTTCTGTGGCGCTATGCAGGCACTGACGAAAGCACCAATCCTTTTGCTTACGATGCCTTTAATGAAAACCAGTTCAAAGTAGTGCGAAGTGAGATCGTTGACGCCGAATTAAGTACTTTAGAAGTAGAAATGGAGTTTAGATATACCAAAGGGGATACTATCCAAACCGCTCCTAAATCCCTGGTAACCTGGTTTGCACCGGTACTTAGTAACTCAAAGTTTGAAGAAGCCTCGGCCATATATGCAGACAAGGAAGCCTACTACCGGGCACAAATGGAAAAACGACAGGAATTGCAAGCTATTGAGAATCAAAAAGCCCTGCTGCGAAGAAGTTTTTCTGTGTCAAACTTTGGTTACTATAACTGCGACATATTTAGCAGGGCACCTTTTATTGAAGGCGAAATACAGTTTACCTTCCAAGGCGAAGCAATGAAAAACGCTTCAAGTGTTTACCTTGTGAATAACAATAATGGTCGTAGTTCCACTGTAAATCAAGAATACTCCCCCACTGGTAGAAACCACTTGAGAATATTGGCAGATGGCATAAATCAATTGGTGGTAATACTGGATGGTGACATGATGGGAACCATATCTCAGGAAGAACTGGATGCGCACAATTTTGGGAAAGGAGCCTGCTCAATTGAGGTTTCCAACGCAAAGAAAGTAAACTCTATCAAAGACGTAAAAAACCTGATAGCCAGTCTATAACATTGTGAAGAAACACATTTTCTGTATAATCGGTCTCCTCTTCGTTGTAGCCGGGCAATCGCAAACCAAATTGTTCCCCATTCGTATTGATCATAAATGGGGTTTCGTAAACGACGATGGAGAACAATTGATAGCCCCAAAATATGATGCCGTAGGCGTATTTGACAACTGCAATTACACCAATATGCTTGTGAATGGCCATATTGGACTGGTACATAAAAATGGGGAGGAGCTTTTTATACAGGGGGCCGACGCACTTAGGGTATTTGACGACAGCACAGTAGCCGTAAGAGTTGATACTTCCTGGGGTGCCCACAATATGCAAGGCAAAGAGCTTATTCCTGCTATTTACACATCTATGAGTACTGATGCCAGGGGGAATTTCAGAATTCAAAAAGGAGACTCTCTGGGCATTAAAACCCGGAACAACCAAAACATTGTCTTATGCAGGTTTAACAGCATTAAGCATGTTAAAGGTCAGTACTACCGAGCCAGTACTGCTGATTCTGTTCTCTACTATTCAGAAAATGGTACATCGATATTGAAAGGGCATCTTGGTCAATATAGCGACGAAAACTGGCCCATGGTATTGGATCAAAATGAACTGGGAAAGGGCACTGTACTGCATGTAGAGAGTATGCTACGCTCGCCTGTTTATCATAAATGTCAGCTTATAAGGGATGCAGACTACCAACTTTCACTTGAAACGGATGAAACTGTTTTGTACAATGCCCAGAGCGGCGTACAATTTCCAATTCCCGAAGGGAGTACTGTACGCCCATACGCCAACGGCTTTTACAAGTATTTCAAAAATGGCAAGCAAGGAATTCTCAATGCACGCGGCGCAATAGTGTTGCCTGCTTCATTCGATAATATCACCCTAGGGAACGGTTTGTTTCTGGTATACAACAACCAACAATACGGCTTGTATCAAACCAGCGGAAAGGACATACTACCAGTTGCTTATGAAAACATCTACAGGGATCCATCTGGTCTATGGATAATACAAAAGCAGCGCTTGCTTGGCTGTACCAAACCTAATGGAGCTCTCATTATGGAACCGGTGTTTCAGCAAATTCAAGTTATAGACCTACAGTTAAGAGGCGACTATGGCGATAACAAAATTGCCTTTGTGGAGTTTGACGAAGCCTGGAACGTTACAGACCGGTTTATTTATAAAAATGTAAAAACCGTATTTCTTGACTTTGGAAGGGTAAATGGCCCTGTGGTCCCCCGTGTTGGAGCGGCTGATTCCAATGCATTACAAAATGAAAAGAAATCCCCCCCTAAATACTGGTTCAAGTCTAAAGTGAACAGGAAATGGGGCTTTAAAAGAGAAGATGGTAGCCTTCGTCACACGGCTAAGTTTGATTTTATTGAACACTTTCCTGCATCCGAGTTTACAACAACTCTTGAACGTATTTCATCTGACGCACCTATAGAAGTGCTGGATGGTGAGTATTACCAAAACCGACGTTGCGGAATTGCATTTACTGCAAATGGGAATTACCTCGCCACTCCAAAATATTGGCACATATTTACAAGTGAGCTGCGCTCGGCAGATGCAGCCTATGTTAAAGTGCTTAGGTACGACGGTTTTTCCCAAATTGTTATGCGAGACGATGCCAGGCCCGTAAAGAAACTCTTTACCTACCTGGATACCCTGGTAGAAGATATGGCACGATACAACGTTGGTGGCAACCTGGTAGTAAATGAAGATGAAAACTACAGAACCAATTTGTGTACTCAAAGAGAGTTTCAGCAAAGGCACTCTATATCTCCTGTAGGTACCGATGTTCGTTCACTAGCCCGTATGAATAGCTCATATGTACGCTTTGACTATGGCAAATGGGGGTTTCTGGCCAAAGACGGAAGCAACGCTATTGACGCCGTGTATGACTTTGTTTATCCCTTCTACAAAGGCACCGCCATTGTGAAGTATAACGACCAATGGGGGGTGATTGATAAGACAGGGAACTTCATTGTAAAACCCTTGTACTGGAATGTGAAACGCGTAGAGTACAATGGGAAAATGTTCTTTCATGTTTTTAAAAAACAAGCCAGATTTGGATTGATTGATACCGATGGCAATACCGTGCTGTATCCTGAGTTTTTAAGGGCTGGCAACTTTAAAGAAGGCATGCTGGCCGTAAAGTACAAGCAAGGCTGGACCTTCATTGATTCTACACATCAGCCCATCTCAGCCCCACAATATGAAGAAGTCCAAAATTTTAGCAACGGCAGAGCTGCAGTAAAAAAAGACGGGAAATGGGGATTTATAAACAAACAAGGAGATGTTGTTGTAATGCCTGGATACAATAAGGTACTCCCTTATTCCTGCAACAGGGCCTGGGCGTTTACCAGGGGCAAGTGGTACCTATTGGACAGAGCCGGAAAGACGGTTGGAAACAATACGTTCAAAAACCCAGGCACATTCACAAAAAAAGCGGCCTTTGTTCAAAAAGAAAGTGGCAACACCGATTATGGTCTACTGGACATAGACGGCAACTATATAGTAAAACCAAGGTTTGAGTCAGTAACTTCCTTTAACCAATACGGAGTGGCTGTGGTGGAAGACAAAGGGTTAAAAGCCTTGTTAAAAACCGATGGCAGCCTTTTAATGGATCTACAATTTTTGAAAATAGATTCTTTTTCATGTGGTTGGGCAGTTGCTCAGACTAAAGAAGCTCAGGTATTGCTGCATTATACAGGCAAAACCAGAACCTTGGCGGGAACCTATCAGTACATAGAACGTTTTCACAACGGAGTAGCACGTGTGTCTTTTGAAGCGCGCTATGGCTATATCGACACCAATGGGAAAGAGATTATTCCATGTAATCTTCCAAGGGCCAGACCCTTTGCAGAAGGAAAAGCCTTTATCCAAAGAAAGGGCCTTGGTACACAATGTATCAATACCAAGGGTGAAGTACTTTTCAGCACAAAAGGTTGGGTACAATTCGACTACAGGGAAGGAAAAGCGATTATAAGAAAAGAGGGGCAATCTTACTTTATTGACTCAGCAGGCACCGTACTTTTTGACCGTGGTTTTAAGGCTGCAAAACCCTTTAGCAAAGGTTCAGGAAGAGTGAAAATTGGTAAGAAATGGGCTGTTATAAATGAGTACGGTCAAATGCTCAATGGAGCCAAATTTGTAAAAATCAAAACCTACAACTGCCCCATGACCGTTGTAAAGCGAAGTGGTAGCTACGGGCTCTTCAACAGCGAGGGAAAAGTAGTTTTAGACATTATATACGACGAAATGCAGCTAAGTGAAGAGCGCTATTTCTTTTTATCAGTACAGGACAAAGTCGGTCATTATGACTTAGCGGGCACTTGGGTTTGGGAGCCTTCACGATAGCAGGATGTTCAATGATGTAATTTACCTCTGACTAATTTGCCAGGAGTGTCGGACGGCTCTCCGAGCTCTGGCTTATCTGATATTTCATAACAAGAGATTGAGCCAGTTGCCAACTAATGTGGTATCTCTACAAAGAACGTGGCCCCCTTCCCTTCTTCACTTTCCAACCAAATTTTCCCATGGTGCGCTTCTACCAATTGTTTGGTAATAATCATACCTAAACCATGCGAAGCTTCGCCCTGAGTACCTAATCGTTGCTTCTCCTTCCCTATTTCAAAAAGCTTTGCCTGCATGTCTTTCGGAATACCGATGCCATGATCTCTTACAGAAAAGAGTGCGCCCTTTTCACTATTACCAAGCTTGATAACAATGTTTCCGTTGTCATGACTAAACTTAATAGCGTTGCCAATAATATTACTCATAACCCGCCCCATCTTTTCACGGTTTATGCTAGCAAGCACTTCTTCCTTTTCCACCTGTAGAGTAATCCCCTTTGCAGCTGCTTTATGTTTTTGCAGCATTACTGACTGCTCTAAAACCAACACGAGATCAGTTGGCTCCTTCTTCATATCAGTATTGTCCTGATTGATTTGCAATAACTCATTTACAAAGCCCAAAGCCTCATTGGAAGAAGCATGAATCAGTTCAATGAGCTCACGATCTTCATCTTCATAGTATTCTTTCTCTAAAAGCAGTTCAGTTAGTCCGGCAAAACCACCAATTGGGCTCCTTAAATCATGTGCTACCACGCGCATAATCTTGCGATTCTCTTCCTGGCTCTGCTCCAATGACCTGATGGACAGTGAAAGCCTTTGGTTCTGCTTCTTTACTTCACTGTTCAGGGCTTTAAGCTTGAGGTTGTTTCGGCGAATGACCCACCACAAAGACAAAAACGTCAACAAAAGGGCCAGGCTAATAATCAAGATGGTTTCCTGTAGCTTACTCTTCTCTTTGAGTTTTCTAAGGCTCCACACGTCCTCATACTTTGCCATCTCATTCTCAAAGTCAATATCTACAAAATTTCGACTCTTGAGCTTATCTACATTGGTGAGTTCCTTGAATTTAAGATAATGCACGTATGCCTTACCTGAATCGCCCCTGGCCAAGTTGTACTTCCACAGCACTTTCTCAAGCGAACTTTGTAAATACCCTCCTGAAAAGCTATCCATTTCACTTTCATACTTCTCTAAAATGGACCTGGCCTGCTCAAAATCTTTTAATTGCACATAGATCTCGGCTACCTGACAAACCGTTATTAATCCTTCCACTGCCACCCCTCCGGAGTCAATATTGTAGTCGATGCTGGCCCGGTGCATTTCCAAAGCATGTTCAACATTGCCACGTAACAACTCTAAATGGGCAATATTTGACAATACCATGCCCGTTCCGTGCATTAAAAACAAACGGTCATGGGGATTAAACCGAGCAAAGCTATCCATGCCTTCCATTGCCCGGTCATAATAGTATTGTGCGCTATCGTACAGCCCTAACTTCAGAAAACTCAAAGCTGTATTGTTTGCCTGGCCATTAACATTTTTATACTTGGCATTGTCTTCTTCTAAAAGCACCTTTTTCGCATTTCTGTACCCCTCTCTATAATTTATTGCGGCTTCCTTGAAATTTCTTTGTCGGTACATCGCATTGCCAAGAATTGAGTACAAGCTGAATAACGTTCTATGATCTTTGTACTCATCTGCAATTCTCTTGGCCATGTACAGGCTTTCAAAAGCCCTGTTAAACTCTTGTTTTTTCAAGTAAACATCGGCCCTTGATATCAAATTATGAGCGTATTGTCTCGGATAGACATCGGTAATGTGCTTGTCAACACGATACATGCTATCATAATACAGTTCTGCACGATCTTCACGATTTACAAAAGACTCAGCCCACATCATAAACTGGTAGTAGTTGGTTTTTGCAAAATCTGACTTCCAACTACCGGTATTCCAGGAATCACCTACAAGATCAAATGCTTCGTTCTGATGACCTTCAATCATAAGATTGCGCGCTCTTTCTACTACGTCAAGAACTTCTGTTTGCTGCTCTTCCCCATGAGTTGATCCCTGGCATCCCATAAGTCCGAACAACAGAACCACAAGCCCAGCCACGTAAGTGTACCAGGTACGATAAAACCTGCTTTGAAAGCTTGAAAAACCTTGGGTCATCTGTGCAAAACTAAGGCTGCAAATTTTAGGTGAGTAGTTGCAGTATTTTACTCTTGGGAGCCGCTACCAAAAGATCAGTTAAACCCTTACTATTCTCAAATTCCATCTTAGTTCCTTCCATAATCTACCCATACAAAGGCTCCGTCAGCAAACACCAAAAAACCATTGAGTTTGGCAGGATACACTTCAGCGCTGTTTACACTTTTAGATGGTAAGCCAAGAACGGTTTCATCCCCGTACACGTCAAACACTTCCAGTTGAATATCTATCGTGCGAAAACGCGAATGAAAGTTTAGCTCGTAACCTCCTCCCATACTCATCCAGTCATGAACTAGGTCTATTGAATGCTCAAGGCCAAAGGATGAATAGGGTTGCAATTGCAAATTAGAAATAATGTAGGTTGAATAGGAAGAAACCTCAAATCGGGTTGTATGAATCGTTTGACCGGAAAATAAGTAGATCGTACTTTGTTTGAATTGGAGCGTATCAATGGCAAAGTACTTCAGGTCACCTGGAAATTTCATTGCCTTTACTTCACCATCTTCTATTACCTGAACAAAGTTCAGATAATAATTCCCCGTTCCATAAATATTGGAAGACCCACAATTCACCAAACGCAACTTCCTATCAGGAGACTCGAGTATTGATAAGTACTTGTTCAACGGCAGCTTATCTTTAGCCAAGGGATGGTTAAGAATGAGCAATAGCTCCTCTTCTATTTTTATGATCAGGCTATCAAACAATGGCGATGTTCTAAACCTATCCAATCGCTCCCATTGTGGTTTTCTCTCAATCCATTGTGAAACCGTATCGAGCCGTGTTAAAAGTTGAGTATACTCGGTGCCTGCCTGAGATTGGACCTGAGCCAATAGGGCCGACTTCCTACTGCCTAAGAGAACAAGGAGTATTAAAACAAATAATTGGAAGCCTCTATTTTTCAGGTAGTTCCCCATAAAGTTGGCTTATAAAGTCCCCTTCAAAAGTACATTCTGAAACACCAAGACATCATTCAAGCGCTCCATTACACATAAAAAAGCCGAAGTCCATTTATTTTGAACTTCGGCTGGGCTATTCGTTTATTCTGTAAGGAATAGAATATTATTCAAGCAGAATTTTTCTACTAAAGCGCTGATCGTCATAAATGAAGTCTACTACAATCAAGCCCCTTGGCAGGTCTGATGTATCAAACGTTTGAGTACCACTAAAAGGTGCTACATGAACTTCCTTTATAACACGACCTGTTAGATCCACGAACTGAATGGTTCCTTCTCGATCTGCTTCCCCTCTTAAATTAATAAAGCTTTCTGTAGGATTAGGGTACAATGCAAAACCACCTTTGGCCACCTTACGCTCCCTCACACTCAAACCTAATTCAGTACATGTCGACTCATCAACCACTGTAAACTGATGCATCATACTATGGTCCTCATGGGTGAGAATATGGCAATGGTACATATAGCCATTCGTAGGATCTACCCCATCGGCCCCAAACTCATCAAAACGAGCCTGAAACTGAAATTCTGATTGTTTTCTCACAATCATCACATCTTTAAAGCCCATCATCTCTGATGGTAGGTTAGGGTAATCATAGGTAACTGCAGTTCCTGAAGACTTATCTACGTACTGCGTTATTTGAAACTGAACCTTGTGAATATGGAAGGGATGAGCAATGTCAGTTTCATTTTTGATTTTCCAGGTTTCGCAGGTATTTACGCAAACTGTGTCGTTCAAAGTATCCATTTTCATTCCGGTACCGTCAATGGTCCAAGGCTTTCCATTACCCCCTCCCATAAGTCTTTTGGTTCGGTGTCTGGCTGGAGTACAAGATTGAAGCTCATAGGTAGGGAACATAGAAGCAGCAGGTACTTCAGTAATGGGAGTTGTGGGAACAATGCCTTTGTCTACTACAAACTTCATAAACGAGAAGCCAGGTGTAATGGTGGGGCCATTTTTTGGGTTTCCAGCGCCAATTCCTACAATATCTTTTGCTTCTGCATATCCGTCTTCATTGGCTCTGTTAGTCATAAACACTTCAGTGTTACTTCCTATAGAACCAAAATCAACCAAAAACTCAGCTCTTTCGCCTGGGTTGATTAAGAAATTGGTAATCTCATGTGCTTGCCCCATATAGCCGCCATCTGTAGCCACTTGATAAAAGGTAAGAGCATCAGCACTCTCAGAAGGATCTACATTGGTAGAAAATCCAATATTGTAAGACTTTCTTGTGTCTCCATTAAGCACTCTAAGACGAACCATTGATCCGGGAACATTTAATGTTCCCAGGGCTACTCCGTTAACGGTTCTAAACTCACCATCACCCGGCTTTTCAACTATATTCATTCCGGTAACGGTGTTTTTAGTATTGGAACCTTCAGTTACGGCATCATAAAGAAACCCTTTTTCCTGAAGTACCAATGGATAGTCGTTCACGCCGTATTCATGAGGGAGCGCCGCATTCAATTTCACCACTTTGTCATCGGTCTCATCCTGGATAATGACAATACCAGAAATCCCCATGGCCACTTGCTCAGTGGTATACATCATTACATGAGAATGGTACCAAAGTGTTTGCTCTTCGTCCACAATAGGAATTTGTGGATTCCAGGTATTGTCTGGAGCTTCATTGGAAATGGGCTGGTGTGGTCCACCATCGCCCTGTGCATGTACATTCAAGCCATGCCAGTGACTAGTTGTGGTTTGTCCCTGCCCTGGCTCGGTATCCGAGTTAGATGGCAGTTCATTGGTCACTGTAATGTCAACGGTATTTCCTTTCTTCCAAAGAAGAGTCGGTCCAAGGTAAGTCATGTCCGGCGTACCTGAAGGCTTGCTCGAGCTGTTGATACCCCAGGTTCTTACCGGCTTGTTGATGATGTACAGATCAGTACTACCTTGTTCTAAGGGCAAACCATCTTTGGTGGCCCCCATCGGATCAAAATTGTGCATCTGTTTGCTAAAGGTCATATCCATAGTAGTGGTAGTACCTGTGGTTGTACCCTCCACCAAATAAGGAATAGGAACGGGATTGATAAACTCTGAGGAGTTGTACTGTGCCATTGCAACATTGGTCATAAACACAGTACAAATCACTAGTAAAAGTTGAGTAGAAAAGTGTCTCATAAAACATTATTAGTTAAGAAAAAGTCACAGCCAGAGAATGTCAAATAGAACTTACATCCCAACTTCGAGTCCGTGGACAAGTAGCTTAGGATAGCAGCTTTTCTGAAGATTTTGCAAACACTATTGGGCGCCTAAACCCAAAGGCCATATGTATACTCCACTAATCGAATGCCTATCATACAAAAACTCCAACCGTTATCGCTAATATAGGGCATTCTTAAAAATACTTACTTCCATTCAAAGTGGAAATCTGATGAACGGGAATCGGGTGTTGCTTTTGGCAACGAACTTCTTGAAGGAGACTGTTTGGTACTGAAAGATCGACAATCAATGATGTAAAGAAGATCCTCACTTCGCATATACCTACTTTCCTTCATGTAATAGACAAATAAAATAAGGGGGTTGGGTAAACGTCCAGGGCATCCGTAGTAATAGGTATAGATGGACTTTCACTAAAAACAATTCTATGAAGTTTCTGCAAGTTATCACCGCCTTATCCCTTATAGCCATGCTCTTTGTTGCCTCTTGTGGTGATGATGAACCTTGCGTTGAATCCACTTGGTATGAGGATGCAGATGGCGACGGCTTAGGCAATCCAGACGTGACTAAAACTGCATGTGATCAACCGGAAGGCTACGTATCCAACAGCAACGATACGGATGACACAGGTGGCACTGGTGGTGGAGATTCCAACTGCAATACACCAGGGGAACTGTCACAATCGTCAAACGCAGAGATAGAAGCCATGCGACAGGCTATGTTAACCTTTCAAAACTCACTTTCTACTTCCTTGTTGGAAGAAGCTTCCACCTGCCTTGACAACGAGCGTTTTTATCTATGGCATAACACCCCAAATGGCGATGGAACCAACAGAGACGGAATCATCTATGGCGACCTTTCCGATTCACAGCTTGAGAACTTCAAAACCATGCTTAAATTGTTCTTAAGTGAGGGTGGCTATCAAAAGGTGGATGAAATAACTACTCTGGCCGAAGGTCTACTGAACGAAACCCGACCCACTGTGTGGAATACCGACTATTACTCAATTGACCTGTTTGGTGATCCCGAAAACGTTGGTTCATGGGGCTTTCAATTAGACGGTCATCACCTGGCCATTAACTTTCTGGTACACGGCGACAATGTTTCCATAGTACCTGCTTTTCTGGGAGGCGAGCCGGCCGTTTCTTCTTTCAATGGGACCGATTTTGACATATTCAAGGACGAAAGAGATTTGGCCTTGATCCTCTATGACGGATTGACTTCAGAAGAAAACAACAGCGCTGTATCTTCTGGCAGTCATGCGATGGAAGTCGGCCCAGCTGCTTCAAACGGAAATGTAGACCCCTATAGAGGAGATTATGACTACTCTGGTTTTGAAACAGGACTCAAATATTCTGATATGACCACCGAAACTCAGGAGAAACTAGTGCTGGTAATGCAGGAGTATGTTTACAACCTAACCACAAGTTTTGCAGATGTATGGTGGGCCGATATTATGGAGAACATAGACAACACCTATTTTGTATGGATTGACGAGGTGGACAATCCTTCAGCCAGTTCGCCCTTCTACTACAGAATTTACAATCCATATTTATGGATAGAATACAACTGCGAAAATGCTCTTGGTGGCGGCGGTGCTGACTACAACCACGTGCACACCATCACCCGCATACCCAACAACCCGGCCACGGATAATGGCGGTGATTATGGTGTTTTTGCCCAAATAATTAATGGGGGTAATGTGAAAACACTGTACGAACACTATGCGATGGCCGATCACCACAAGGCCAGTCATATGCTGTTTGACTACAAAGTATCAATGCATCACGATGCGCATCACCACGGACATACCCACTGAATTGGTGGTATATTAGGCTCTTGAAATTCATCAAGAGTTGAATAAAAACCTGATCATACTGTTACTGATCATAGTTCTTGGAAACTGGCCGATGGCCTACGGACAAAGTGATGATATCCATAACGATGACTCATTAAGCACCCAGTATCTTGAAGATGGCTCAAGGCAATTAAACCTGTTCATTCCATCTGACTATGTCCAAAAAGATACAATGCACTACGTGGAGGGGCTTATCGTAACGTTTGTGTATGACGATAAGAGCTCCATAACTGTTCTTTGCGGAGCCAATGCCAACCTTCAAGTCTCTGAGGATTCTGCCAATTTGTACTCAAGGAAAATCATCGTAGACGGATTTCAAATCACCTATGAGCAGGTGCCACAATCAAAACTCTCCTTATTTAATAGAGCATTTGATTTAACAACGACTAGGAAACCTGAGAAGCCTGTTAAGAAGGTTCGAAGACTTAAAAAATGAAGGCATGGTAGCATGAAACTGACTTAGGCAGGTGCAGGCCCGAAGTCTTTAATTAAACATAAGCCCATTGTACTGAGATACCCTGACTTTTCTTTATTCATCAATGTCTTCTTACATTACACTTCAATTCAGCGTACTTAATCTATGACAGGTTCTCGGTTTAGCTTGTTGTTTTCATTTTGGTTAGTGGCCTACTCTGCCTTTTGCCAAAGCATTGAACAGCGCATACAATCATCAAGTGATGATGCCGAGGAAAAATACGATGGTTCTTACGTTACCACTTCGAGTTCTGACATTGAAATGGTCTATGACTCGTGGAACGACCAAGGCTTGCAAACCATTGGACTTCGATTTGATGATATAAAGATTCCGGCCAATTCAGTTGTATCAAATGCCTACATACAGTTTACGGCAGACGGAGCAAGTTCTGGGGATGTAACCCTGACCATCAAGGGAGAAGACATTGCCAAGTCACCCTCATTTTCCGGGAACTCCAACAACCTGTCAAGCAGGAAGACAACTACCGCAAGTGTGCAATGGAAGCCGACAACCTCATGGACCAATAATCAGTCAGGCGAAGACCAAAGAACTCCTGATTTAACTTCTATTGTAAGCGAGATCATCTCTTCAAATGGATGGCAAAGCGGTAATGCAATAAGCTTTATCATATCAGGAAACGGTGGTCCGGATAACTATAGAAAAGCCTACTCATTTGATGAAGCCCCAGGAAAAGCGGCTCAGTTAGTGGTTGAGTTTTCATCCCTTTCCGATGTAGACCTTGCCCTTACCTCCTGCATGCTGCCCACAGATGTAAACTTCCCAAATGAAGCGAATAAAGTACAAGTGGAAATTACAAGCTATGGAAACCTGAAAGCCGAAAAGTACACTGTATCGTATTCAATTAATGGAACAAAGATGGCCACTGAACAGGGTATTATACCTGTAAGTGTAGGAGAGTCATTGCTCTTCACTTTTCAGCAAACTGCCGATCTCAGGGAACTTGGCGAATATGACCTTGCGGCGGAAATCAGTATTCCCGGAGATGAAGATGTATCCAACAACTCCATCTCCAAGTCCATTTCGGTGATTAAAGAAGTGGACAAAGCCTATTTTGATAAGGGAAGTGCCTGGCGCTATCTAGATACTAACACCGACCCTGGACCTGACTGGTACACAGCGGGTTTTGATGACCAGAAATGGCTTGTAGGAACTGGACAATTTGGTTTTGGCCAAGGAGACGAAGGAAGCCCTTTAGAAAACGGTAGAATCAGTTATTACTTCAGAAAGAAAATCGAAATCTCGGATGCCAGTAAACTGGAAGACACGTACATGCATTTGGTACATGACGACGCTGCAATAGTATACATAAACGGCAAAGAAGCCCTACGGTCAGAGTTAATGCCAACAGGTACCATTACCCACAGCACACAGGCTCGGCAATACTGCAACACTTCCACAAACAACCAGTTCTACACTTACAAAATTGATCCTGCCCTTTTTGTATCGGGCCTAAACAGTATTGCTGTTTCCGTACGGAACAGAAATTCAGGTAATGTTGATCTATCCTTCGATTGCTACCTTTCGCCTACCTTCTCCTACAGTCAGGATGGCCCCTATGTAAGCTACTCAGGCAACGACATTGTGGTGCAGGAAGTAACTCCCACCGGTCTCGTAAGTACTTCCTATACTTCTAAAAACGAAATAGAACTCACCTGTAGGCTTCCTCACATGAACACGAGCTTTTCGTTTCCCTTGAAGAAAGAGATTACAGAAGAGCCATGTGAGTACCTTCTTACTCCATCTAAGTTTTTGACTATATCAGATTTTGATGGTCACATCGAGGCATTCACCATGCTGTTGCAGGGAGAAGGGGTGATAGACAAAAATTTTAACTGGGTATATGGCGACGGTCATTTAATTATAACGGGCGACCTATTTGATCGGGGATTTCACGTAACCGAATGCATGTGGTTACTGTACAAGCTTGAAGGTGAGGCAGAAGCCAATGGCGGGAAAGTGCATTTGGTAATAGGAAATCATGAAATATTCAATCTAACCGATGACTGGCGGTACGCTGAAGTGAAATACTTCAATAGTGCACATTTAATGGGTAAGAGAATGCCTGAGCTTTACAATTCAAAAACAGAGTTGGGCAGATGGTTACGGTCGAAAAACATTATCGAGCGAATTGGCGAATATGCATTTGCTCATGGTGGTATCAGTCCGGAAGTTTCTTCATTAAACCTCAGCTACCAGCAAATCAACGACTATGGTCGTATGGAAATGGAAGGTAAGTGCACCAGCAGTATTTGCGAAACAGTGACCGGGTCGGAAGGCATCTATTGGTACAGAGGCATGGTAAAAGAAGAACTAAGCCAGGAACAAGTAAACAATATTCTGGACGGCTTGGAGGTAAAGCGTATCATTTTAGGACATACCAAAGGACATACTATCCGCTCACTTTATAACGAGCGGGTAATGGCTATAGACATGTACCACGTAAACAACTTTACCAATGGCTACATGGAAGCCTTGCAATTTGAACTAGGTTGCTTCTACCTATTCCACACTGACGAAACCGAACAGACCTATACCCTACTCGGCAACTGCGATGAGCTCGACGAAAGTATTCTTGAACTCAACGGAGCAAACCAACTACAGATTTTTCCAAATCCCACGGTGAGCACTTTGACTATTGGCCTACCTCCTAAGCTCTTAGATGATTATTACTACACCATTGTAGATCTGCAGGGAAGAATCATTGATTCAGGAGAAATTGATTCAGAATTCACTTCAATTACAGTTGGCAAATACCAGGCAGGCAAGTACCTGCTCACACTGCAAAACTCAGAACGAAAGATTACCGGATACTTCCTTTTAAATAAGTAGTGATGTTTTTATAGACCGCTGACTACAATGAATAAGTGACTTAAATGTCATCGGCCCGCGTGTTCTAACCTCTTGACTTAACATCTGTTAAGGCGCTACGTCGGAAAATTCTTGCAACTTCGCTATCAAAATTGCGGCTACCTGGAATGAAACAAAACCTGTTATATGTAAAACAGTATTTTACCATCTGGTGGGTTCCACTTACAGCCAACCTTCTCCCCATTGCCGTATTCTTTCTGGGTATGCTGCTGAGACGCGATTGGATTATTCACCTCTCACTTATTGTATTCTTTCTCAATGTGGCAGGAACAGTTGTTTCTAGCATTGTTCAAGTAATACAGCGTAAATGGTATTTCGTTTTTCCCCAACTCGGATGCGCTGGCATCCTGATGTTTTATGTCGGAATGCTATTTATGTATTCCCCTCCTGACTATTATGGAGCACATAAGGAAATACCTGATGGCTTAGATTTTTCTTACCCTCTGGACTCGCCCCCAGGTAATAAAGAATACCAAATACACGATTTGGTACTAATCAATGACATTCAACCTGGGCTCTATACTTACCGTACTGACTATGTCCCCAATAAACCTGGATATTTCTACATCAAAGCATTTGAAATAAACTCTAACGACCCGTTGTCAAAAGACAGACTGTCTGGCAGGTCACGAATTGTTGTGAACGACTCCGAAACTAAAATACGCCAAGGGGCCTTCACAATTTATGAAGGAGACTGGGGCGATGAATACGGAAGTAGAATAGAATTGTGGTACCAGCCAACCAATGGCAAAGCTTATAAAATTGAAGAACGGAATTTCATTATTGAAGGCTGGCAACGATGAAATAAACTACCGTTCTACACCTGCTATTGAGAAAAATGACTTTAAACTATTCTAAAATGAGGCTGTTGGCCATCTTTCTATTCTCAGGGCTGTTGTACTCATGTCAAAGTGTGAAACAAGAAATGCGCAGGGCCATAGCCTCAGATACCTCTTATAGTGAAGACCTCTTCTGGGGTCCCATTGACTCGATAGTGCGCAAAACGGATACAACGACTATCTACAACTCCAGGATGGATACAGTGATTACAGAAGTAGGGATCTTTAGCTACCTATGCCATGATTACAGAATTACGGCCAGCCTACCCGATTCAGTATACTATCCTGTAAAGATGGCCATTCACTATAAAGCCCTTGACAATCATACACGTGCCAAAAAATATCATAAAATAGTACTTGACTATTACCAAAGGCATTGGCCCACCAGTACGCATGGATACATGTGGTCTGATTTAGGAGCAGTTTACGCCCATAAAGTGAATACGTCTATCCTCATCTCCTATTCACTGGAAGAACTTGGTCTTTTGGATGAATCCATTGTAGTACTAAAGCCCTACCTAGCAAACTATGAAACATGGGGAACCAAAATTCACCAGCGATTTATTGAGCAATGCATAAAGAAATATGGAATAGAGCACGTGCGAAAAGAAGTGAGTACCTGCCCCAGTACGCTCAAATTGCAAAAGGGAAATGCGACAACATTGGATAAATGGATGGTTACCGTTTATGGTGCCGACATTCGCCTGACAAAAACTTGGCTGGGAGATCGCTTTACCGTACAGCAGGCCGACAGCCTACTGAAATTGATGGACTTTTATAAAGTGTTGAAGTAAAGAATACAATTATGCTGAAGACCTTATACTGGAAACCGTGAATTAATCCTAAAACTCCAATAAAATGCCAAACCCAATAAAATTGAAAGAATTAAGTAAAACAGTTTCAGTTTTAGCCTTCTGTCTTATAGGAATAATTGCCTCAGGACAATCACAAAATGACTATGGAGTTTGTTATACGCTTAAGGACGCTTTAGCACATAAAGAAGTAGTTCACACCCTACGATTGAGAAATGATAAGAAACTAACCGTACTCCCTGAAGAGGTGAAAGAACTCAGGAATTTAAAGGTCCTGGACGTTTCAGGTACGAACCTGACATCCTTGCCAGAAGCGATTTCAGAATGTAAAGAACTGGAAGAAATAACTGCAAATGCTTCAAGATTTAAGACAATTCCATCTTCAATTGGAAAGTTGAAAAACCTGAAGATTTTGAATTTTGCTTATAATCAGATTGATGATATTCCTTCATCACTTGTAAAGTGCAGCAATTTGGAAAGGCTTTCACTAGGGTCCAATAATATTGACAAGATACCTGAAGGTTTTGGAAATCTTGACAACATGTGGTTTTGCGATTTAGCTGGCAATCAACTAAGTAAATTTTCAGCCGAGTTTCTGAAACTAGAAAGAGTGGGAAATCTTTGGCTTCATGGCAACAACATAACTTCTATACCTGCCGAGGTTTGTCAAATGACTTCATTAACTCACTTACTTATTGATGCCACTGAAGTTGAGAACTTAAATGAAATTAAAATGCTCTGTCCAGGCCTAAGAATTATTGATGAAAACAATAGAAGAAAATAGAACCCTATTTTTCTGTTTCTTTCCGAAACCTGTCCAACATGAATACTTCTTCTATTCTCACCAGATTGTTGTACTACCTTGAAACTATTAAGCAGATTCAAATATGAGCCAAAGACCACAGCACGTTGGAGTATTTGGAATTGGCGCCATAGGAAGCATCATTTCCTTGCAACTCCATCTATCGGCAACCACTTCAATGACTTTGAACCATTACGGCAGAAAACCTAAAGAAAGCATTCGTATTCTTAGCTGTGGAGAAAAGTATGTTCTCCCTATTTCATTGCAAAAACCTCCTTACGAGAACGTACAGCTAGACTGGCTCATTGTGTGTATTAAGGAACATCAATACGACGAAGCCTTTGAGTCTCTCTCTAAACTGATAAGCTTCAAAACCAAAGTGGCTGTGATACGAAATGGGCTTAGATTGAAAGATCCAGTTTTAGGTCTTACACAGGAAGCCAACATTCTGGAATGCCAAATAGACTGTCCCTGCCAACCCCTGGCCGATGGCAGCTACGAAAGCTTCAGAAATCCAATTATTACGGCTCAGACAGGTTCTTTGGCCGCAGAGTTCAGCGCCTTGTTCAACGATGCCACAATGGCGGTAAGGCAAGTAGAAGATTATAAGACCGAAAGCTGGAAAAAAGTATGTGAAAGCTCGGCCCTGGGAGCCATACTTTGCCTCAGCGGTGAAAGCTGTTGGATTTTTGAAGACCCAAAACTGCAGGACCTATACAGGCAATTATTACTGGAAGGAATAGAAGTTGCCAAAGCTGACGGTGCTATCATTGAAGAGGGTTTTACCGAACAAATGATGGACAAACTATTGGCCTACCCTAAAACCAAAGGAAGCTCAATGCTTACAGATCGCCTTAACGGAAACCAAATTGAGCTAGGAGCAAAAAACAAAATCATCAGCGACATAGGTAAGCAATACGCAGTAGATACTCCCCTCAACGATTTGGTGGTAGCGCTATTGAGCAACACCAATGTGAGATAAAAGCGATGATTAAGAAGTAGCCCCCATAACCTGTATCAATCTCATTGACTGTAGAGTTATGTATAGTAAAGAACCAACATGATACCTGTCTTAAACGAAATACTCTTCATGCTCACTGCACTGTTTATTCCTAAGCCTGTCTTTGTTGCACAAGAGACCAAGCTCAATTTGAATCTGGAATCAAAAACAGTCACCATTGAGTACAAAGACCTTACTACTTCGAATGACGCAGCAGCGTTTGCACGAAATGGACTCAATGAAATTGAAGAAGCTACTGGTTTCCATAAGAATTATCCAGAAGTTGAACTTCTCTCCAAAAGCATTGAGAAGAAAGGAGGTAAACTCAATGCTCGTGTTACATGTTCTTTTAACAATCAAGAGCAAGTATTGAGGCTTCTCCGATTTAATCTAACACGTAGTGGAGAAAGCACCTCTTCTGACGGTCTTTATTATCATTTGCTTCCATCTGAAGATTTGACCTCGTCAAACGGAATAGAAATAGAACATAAAGACGGCATTTTGCTCAAGTGGGACAAAAACAGCACTGAAATTCAAATGGAACTGAGGCAAAATGAGAGTGCCAAAGAATATCTCGGTGAGATGGTTTCCATTGCCAACTATTGGAAATAATTGCACTCCAGAAACCGAAAATGCTGCGAATCGAAGTAAGATAAATATTTTCACAGCACTTTAAGTGAGCACAGTGAACTCAAGCCATATGAACCAGGCCGTAGAAAAAGTAAAGCCAGCCCACGCACTTTTAGACTTGGTCATCTTTCTGGCCGTGATGTTTCTTGTGAGAGAAATACATATTGATGCATTTGGTTTTTGGGGTTATGCCTTGTTCAAGTCATGCGCCGCTGTAGGGGTTGCCAGTTTTTTGCTCTACTACCGCAAACAATCATGGAAAGACCTTGGCTTTAAAAAGCCACACAACTTCCTAAAATCGCTTGGAATCACTTTTATTGTATTGGCTGGTACAATAATTTCAATAATGATCTTTGAAGTCTTGCTGCGCGATATCCTTTTCGGGAGCGCAGATGAAGTTTCAAAAAGTCAGCAGTTTAACGAACTGAAAGGGAACATCCCTTACCTATTTTCAATTCTCCCTTTTGTTTGGATAGAGTCTTTTCTGGAAGAACTGCAAGACCGTGGTTTTTCACTCAACCGCTTTGAAGCACTCCTTAAAAAAATCCCACTTTCAACGCTACTTGCCGTGCTTGTTCAAGCAGCCATATTTGGATTCAGACACTCCTATGAGTTTTCACCCCGCTTTATGACCACCACCTTGATAGGTTTCATTTTTGGGCTCGTATATGTGCTTTCAGGTCGCAACCTCTGGCCCCTGATTATTGCGCATATTATTTTGAATACCTTATCCATGATAGAACGCGTGTAAGTAACAGCTAGGCTTCAAATGTCCATGTCACTCAACAAAACTCAACTGGAATACATCAAACGAATCAACCATGTACTTGATTTTGTAGAAAAAAACCTGGACAGCCATTTATCCTTAAAAACGCTATCAGAAAAAGCACATTACTCTTCTTTTCATTTCCACAGAATATTCGCTGCCATAGTTGGCGAAAATCTTAGCGAATTCATCAATAGAAAGCGACTGGAACGCATAGCCGCTATTTTACTAGTGGGTACTGATGCATCCATAAAAAACCTGGCCTATGACTATGGTTTTAGTAACGAAAGTTCCTTTTCCAGGACTTTTAAAAAATACTATGGCATAAGTCCCACTGCCTTTAAAATCAAAGGTCACACACATATTAGCAAGATTGGTATAGTAGCCATTGACAGTCAAAAATACTTTCGCAGCGTACATCACTTAAACCAATGGCTTGTTATGAACGCTCAAATTGAAGTAACCGAACGAGAACCACTGCAACTTGCAGGCATTGCTCACACAGGGGCCTTTGAAGAAGTTGGAACACTATTTCAAAAACTGATGAAATGGGCGGCTGAAAGGAACTATGCAAATACGACAGACTTTAAAGCCATTACGTTATACCATGACAATCCCAAGGTCACAGATGCCTCAAAAACAAGGTTTAGCGCCTGCATCACTGTGAACCAAAAAATAAAGGCTGAAGGAGAAATAAGGCCCATATCAATTGAGAAGGGACCTTATGCTATAGGAAACTTTGAAATCGAAGGAAAGGACTTTCCTAAAGCCTGGGAGGGCATGTGCATATGGGTATTGGAAAACGGGTATGACTTCAGAGATGGAGACTATTTCGAAGTCTATCACAACGATTCCAGTACCCACCCCGAGCAAAAGTTCATTGTTGACATATGTATTCCTATAAAAGGGCAAAAGGCCAACAAAGCAACTGTAGCTAACAACAAACAACCGCCTTGCCGTGCCATATCACCGGCTACTAACGGCGAAACCAAGACCAACTACCATGAGCTTATCAAGCACATGAAGGAGCTAAGACGCTACTTCGAAAAGACCTACGGCATTGAATTTAGCTTGGGCAAAGTATATCAGGGGCACAAGGATTTCTCCTACTTCTCACTAAGCACTAAGGAACTCAAAAGGCAAAAACTAAAATTCGTGATCATTCTTGATCATGTGCAAATGCATTTTCGAATATCCCTTTCCGGGCAAAACAAAGCTATTCGTAAAAAATACTGGAACCTGTTTAAAAATAGCGATTGGGAAAAGTATCCACTGGTTACCTCCATTGACAACAGCCTTTCTATTATGGAACATACGTTATTGAAACAACCTGATTTCAGCAATATGACAGTCTTGTGCAAACACATAGAATCAGAAGCCTTAAGGTTTATAGAAGCACTAAAAGCAGTATTGGAATAAGGCCAGAGCGTACAATTTAAGACCTTCAGTTTCTCCTCTGAGATCCAAATAGAAGTCAGTTCAATCATGTAAACCCATTGCTTCATTAAGCCAACATGAACAGCTAATCTGTTCTTCTTTACATCCTAACCCACATTTTCCCTGCTTACTCAAGAATTTATTTGCCCTCACCTACTGCTAACTACCAGGTCTAAAGCAAGAAATGCAAAGTACCTGGCCTCAAATTCCTTTTTCTTTGGAGGCAAAATCCATCTATTGAAGGTTCCTGAAAATGCCATAGAAGCCGATTATATCAAACGTATCAATCAGGTCTTTGTACATATAGAACGGCATTTAGGTGATGAACTCTGCCTTGAAAAACTCGCTCAAATTGCGCACTTCTCCCCTTTTCATTTCCACCGCATATTCAAAACCATTGTGGGCGAAACGCTGAAAGACTACATCAGCCGTCAACGTCTGGAAGGTGCTGCTATTGAATTGATACATAGAGAAGAAGTAAACATTGGAGTCCTTTCTCAGGATTTCGGTTTTAGCAGTAATGCTGTCTTCACAAGGGCTTTTAATCGTCTGTTTGGCAAGAGCCCGAGTGCTTACCGAAGGCAACACTACATAGATAGCAAGCAGGGCAAAGCACATAGCAAGCAGGGCAAAGTGGTTCCTGACTACCAGAAATATGTTCGCAGCATCAATCATCTTAAACATTGGATTGAAATGAATGCAAACATTGAAGTAAAAGAAATGCCACAAATGGAAGTGGCTTACATCACCTGCATGGGTGTGGAAGGAATGGAACAATCTTTTGAGCGTCTGATACAGTGGGCAAGGCCCAAGGGGCTGCTTGATTCTGACAACACAAAAATGGCTACCATTTACTACGACAGCTTTAAGACCACTGAACCGAGCAAGGTACGCATGAATGCCTGCCTTGTATTGGAAAAACCCGTAGAAGTATCTGGCGAAATCGGAAAGACACAAATCAAGGCTGAGAAGTGCATTGTAGGTCGCTTTGAGCTTGCCATTAACGAGTTTGAGAAGGCCTGGACTGGAATGTTTCTTTGGATGAAAGAGCAGGGCTATTCGATATCAGAATCGAACCCTTATGAAGTGTATTACAACGACTACCACGAGCATCCTGAAAAGAAGTTCATCCTGGATTTGTGCATCCCTGTAAACTAAACCAGGACAGCGACCATCGTAGTTTCTGCCATTGAGATGTCAAAACCAAATCAAACGCACCTTGCCTTCTGGTTGGGTGCGTTATACGTTTTGAAAAGGCCTTGCAAAATTCCGTTTATCCAATTTCAAATTGTAGCAATTGCCGTATACATTATTCCTGATCCCTTTCGCGTTGTGCCTTCGCCAACCTTTGTTCAGCTCTTGTAATCACCTGATCAATTCGTTCATCGTCCAGGTCTACGTCAAGATTCATCCATAGCGGCAAATGATCGGAGAGCTGGTAAGTGTACTTGGCATGGCTCAGCTCTTTGTTAGGGTACAGTTTGTCAATTCCTCCCGTATGGAAATCCACAATACCTCCTTTGTTGGTAAAGGTTTTGGTATAACTAGGATAGTACAATATCTGATCATAGCGCTTGTCTTTGGCCAGATTGCTCCCATGCTCCATCCCTCTTAACACATCTGGAATACGCAATCCCCTACTGGTAATGGCCTTAAACAGGTCATCGTCAATTTTAGGAATATTGAAATCGCCCATCACAATAATATCTTTATCTATCCCATAGGCATCCTTGCGCTTTTTATCTACCCAGTCGGCTAGCAGTTGTAAAGAACGTTGACGCTCTTTAAGGCTATTGCCCCATCTAATGTGGGCAGTAATCAATACGAAGTCGAAATTTCCTGCTGCGAAAGAGGCCATAAACGGAGACCGCCACCAGCTGAGCTTGGTTTCCCATTCGCCTGTTGATTTGTTCTTTTTTCGTGGAGGGTCTAGCTCAGCTGCCAACCCTGTGAAAACCACGGCTCTTTTATCGAATAAATAGGCTATTCGCTCTCCATTGCCCCCGTAATCGTAAGTATAGTCAGAAAACACTACGTCCCAATAAGGTCCCAGATAATCTATAACCTTCTTAAGGTCCCTTACGTTCTTGCTCAATTCTGTAATGGCAATCAAATCAAACTGCCCGAGTATTTCGGCTATATAATGCAATGATTGATTAGTACGCCTGCCTCTTCCAAAATGCCGAATGTTCCAAGTGGCAATATTGATACTTTCATCCAGCTTAGAGGAGGGAATACCCGCCTTAGCAATTCTAGTACGCAATTCTTTAAGGCCCAAAGCCGTTTCATAATCCAACCTTCCGTGATGCATGTGTTACCTATTTAATGAAGAAAATTGCCACCCTAACCTTTATAGGTAGCCTTACGAATATAATGAAGCCGCTCTGGAAACTATAAACTGGCTAGCTTTGACGCACTATGAAATACTACCCTTTGGCAATTGGCTTACTGGCTTTCTTACATTCTTGTGGTCCGGTACAAAATACGGCAGATCGTGTTATGGGAATACCGGATGGTTTCGTTGAAAATCAAAGTGCCCAGAAGCTCGATGAGCTCATCATCAAAATTGACAAGAAAAGAGCCTCGAAAACACTTAAAAAAGTTCAGGCTAAGGAACAATCTATTTGTGCTGGAACGGTGGAAGCCTATTACCTAGATAGTACATTGGTCTATACATCTTCACGTATTGAGCATGAATTAAAGGCCTATTCTACTCGGGATGTATACTGGTCTCAGGACGAAATTCTCAAAATTGTATACAGAGAATATCTACCTGATTGGCAAGCACATCAAGAAAAATATCCTCCCAATATTTATGGTGCAAAGCTGGAAAAAATGATCTACGGCGACACTCTATATGAAATTACTTTTGGGCCTGAAGGGCATTTTCACCAGCGCTCAGCAGGAAAGCTTTTATCCAATAGCGTAGACAGAAACTTGCTACTTAAGTTAGTAGAATGTGCTCATTCAATTAAGTCACAGCTTTCCAGAGAAAGCAATGATGAGTCGCAAGTAATTTCCTACTCCTTTAATGGACTTGAAAGCTATGGCGACACCCTGCCATTTAGAGAAGAATATACACTTCAGGTGAAGGTTGGCGATGTAGCACCATCGTTGCTGAACTGTACGCTAAGTAGTACTGCCAGCTCAAGGAACAAAATTGTAGAAGATGCACCCGGTGAATACACATTACGCTTTGAAGCGCCGGGAACCTATAAACTCTACCTCGATTTAAGAACTGAGGGTTCATGGAAACACATAGATACCAAAGTACTTCATATACTAAGGCCCGAATAGAGAGCACATAAAAACTAGCTGCATCACTTTAAAATACAGCTCTGCAGGAGTTTTCCTCTAAAACTGCTTGCCTGATCTACCTCACAAGGTTACTGCCCTACTAACTCACTAAATCACACTTACCAATACTAAGAAAAGCCCTTTGTATGGTGAACAAAAGGGCTTTTCAAGGTAAGAGTAAACAGACTAGCAGGCGCTAGTACAACACGAGTTTAACAGGATAAACTATTTTTTTATGGTGAGTGGTAATACTTAGAAAATACATTCCCGGAGGTATTTGAGATACATCAAGGCTTTGTACCTGATAGGGTTGGGCGTAAGCTTCCTGCAACACTTCTTGTCCGTCAACGCTGTGCAGACTTAGCACACCCGAAGTCGGAGCTACTATAGACAACTTTTGATGCGCCGGGTTTGGAAACACTTTCAGGTCAAGAGGTTCAACATCATTTCTATCCAGTTTTATAATGTCAGAGAAACTTTGCAAACCTGAGTACTCATCAATTTGCAAGCGATAGTATACTGCCTGATGCTCCGAAACATCGTTTAAAAACGTATATAGCCCTCCTCCTTTGGCATCAACCGTATCTATTGACTCAAACTGAAGGCCATTTGCAGATTTTTGAATGACAAAATGTTGAATGTCTATTTCAGAGGCGGTTTCCCAAAACAATGCTGCATGATGCTCTTCATTTAAGTGACCATAGAAATTCAAAAGTTCCAAGGGCAGTGGACTTCCGCCATCCCCTGTAGCCCCACCGCCACCGCCTGAGAAGGAGGTGACTTCAAACTCTGCGTAGTGCAAACCATTTACGGTACCATGCACCCAGGTACTGGTAGTAGGCGCATTGCCATGAGTAAGGCTTATAAAGTCACTTGCCTGAACCCCCGTATGTCCACCCAAAGGATCAGGACTCTTATTGCTGATTTTGTACATAATCAGATCAGTGTGTGCATCCAGCGTATCCACACTGAGACTGTCCTTTAGGGTGTTGTTTAGTACTCTAAGATCAGATGGTTTATAGAAGAAACGAATACCAACGGCAGAATCGGGTTGTCGTGTGGGGGTCACATCCCAATAACGCGGCATTACAGTCCACCCCGTAGCGTTTTGTGGATAGGTGGCATTTCCGGTTTTAGCATTGGTAATTACATGTCCCTGATTGTTGGCGCTTCCCCCGGTGGCGGTGGCTGTTACCTTGAAAACACCGTCTCCAACTTCACCCACGTCATTGCCATTGAGCTTAATTCCAAGTACCAGAATATCGTCGTCCGTATTGGATTGGCCATCTGGCCCATTGTCATAGTAATACGTCCATTCGTCATTGGTTTCGGCCCTTGAAGCCGTATCTCTCACGGGGTTCCCAAAAGTTGCCTTTGGGGTAATTTGTTTGGTTTGCCTGAGTGTAAAAGTGAGAGAGTCATTAGTACTGTTTGAATCAGCGAAATGCGTCATAGAACACACAAAACTGTAGGTACCGGTATCCGTAATGGCAAAGCTGCTATCCAGATTAAAGCAGATGCTTTTACCCGGAGCTACCACTGTATCACTCACCAAAAGGATAAACGAGTCTACCGATGCATCAGGGAAAGTTACTTCCGCCTTCAGTTTCATGGGCTCAATTGCTATAAAGGCAGTATCTGGAAGGATGTTTTTCAACTTAAACACTAAGCCGCTGTCAATGTGTATGTTGGCATTGGGTATCGGATTCACCACTTTTTCCAGAGCCAGATCGTGTACCATTTGGGCATCCACACCAAAAAAATCGATAGCTATACCATCATCAAAGCCCGATGCATCACTCTCGAATACAAACCTGAATTTAACGCGGTCCTTTCCCTTAATACCTACCAAATTGTTTCTAACTATTAACCAAGGACCAAACCCGGCAGAAACACCTTGCCAAACCTGGCTCCCTACATTATTATACCAGGCTTGTGCAGAGTCACCAGCCCCCACTTTGGTCCATGTTTTCCCAGCATTGGTACTTACTTCAAAATGAAGCTTGTCGCCTGAATTCGCAGTATTAAAGCCAAGTACAAAGAATAAATTGGGTTCATTGGCCACCTTACTAAAATCATATACCGGCGACTCCAGAAAGGAGCGTTCATAGTTGTTGTATTCGCCATCCTTATTGGTAATCCATACAATCGAATCGGCCAGGGTATTGGCGAAAGGTCCAGAGCTGGCCTGCCCAAACTCCCAACTACTAAATTTCCCATAGGTTATCCACCCTCTTCTACTATTCACCCAGTTATAGGTTACCGGAAAAATGGTCTCTATTTGCTGATTAATTCCATCTCTTTTCAGGCTGTCGTTGCTGGCATTATTGTCTGTTGCAGTCTTTATCCATGTCTGTACTTTGTAAAAAGTGTCTGTTGCAATATTCAAAGGAGTATTGAACACAAATTCACGTATTTCACCACCAGCCCAGTCTGTCACCAGATTTCTGTTTTCGGTAACCGTATTGAGTCCGTTCTTCTCATATTCTATAGTAATGGATGTACCCTGAGCAAGGGTACCCACTCCCCTATTAATGCATCGTATTCTAACAGAGTCCGAGCTTAGCCCAAAGCTGGTATCTGGCTTTAACAATTCTATAGTCGCCAAATCAATGGTCGGTGACTCTTCAATCACAATATTGTCAAGGCCTATCCCTTCAATAGAAGTATTGGTATTCTGTCTCAATACAAAACGCACCTGTACTGAGCGTTCTCCCGCCATTCCATCAAGCACATTCATACAGTTAATCCAATCCATGCTTACATCAGAATGGGTACCTGTAAAGCGGTTATTAACCTTGTCGTTATAAAAATTTCTGGAATGTATTGATGGGCTCAGCACACTAAAATTCTGACCAGCATCAGTACTTATTTCCATTCTGAAATGCATGTTATTCAGGAAACCCACATTGGCTTGAGCCAACTCATGAATCAGGTCAAAACGAATTCTGGGATCATTGGTGAATCCTGAGAAATCCATACAAGGTGATGTAATAAAGCTGGTTTGGTTGGCCATATTGCCGTCAACATTTGTTATGAGTGCTTTGGTGCTGTTAAACTCTGACCGTATATATTCCTGATCTGCATCTGCTACATCGCGCTCCCAGTCGTTACCAAATCCTTCTATGGTCCAATCGTTTAAATCCAATTCAAAGTCTGTTAAGTAAGGAAAGGTTGAAAGACTACTGATATTGCTAAACTGAACCAGTCCGAAAGTGTCGTTCTCATTATTGAAACTATCAGCAAGCAATGATGTCCATGCCCTGATAGCGTAGGTTTTTATTACTCTAAAATCCCCCTTACTCGTAAATGTGAGTGTGGCCGTGTCTCCTGGATTTAAATCACTGGCAAGAGAAAGGTTGTTAGTTGATATTATTCCCCCATCTACTTGAAAATTGCAAGGAATGGCGGTACTCTGAGAAATGGTCTGTGTTCCAAAGTTTGCCACTTTTATCTGTATGTTTTCAAAGCCAAGACCACAGGTCGTAATTGGGCTGTCTATGGCCACAACACCAAGATCAAAGGGCACTTCACCCGCTACTTCCACATTGTCAATGGCAATGTTTACCTGATCTACAGTTCTAAACACACCTCCTATAGCTTTAAGACCTGATTTGCGTTTCTTGAAAATGAATCTGAAACGGGTAAGATCAGGTAGTTGATCAATAGCTATTTCAACCTGATCCCATTGATCATTGTCCATGTCAAATGTGCCATCAGGCTGCGCCGAGTTCTCATTAAACAAGGCTAAACTCTGCCAACCCGAGCTTCCCAGGCCTTCTACCCTCACTGATCCTTCATTTATATCGGCATTGCTTTGAACAAACATGTGCAGTTTGAAGCGTAGTTTAGGATCGGTGAGTTGTGCTATATCAAAACATGGACTGTACACAATGGCGGAATCATTTCCACCTGCTGCGAAGGCATCCATGTAAAGCATTAAACCATTCCCTGTAAAATCAGTTGAAGGTCCGGATGGTGCAACTCCGGCACCTGGGTTTCTAAAACCTGAAGAATCTATTTGAACGTCTACATCATCTTCTTCAGGCTCTTGTAACCAATTATCAGCCAGAACGGTCCCCTTGGGAAAGCGATTGAAAAGCTGAAAATGGGGTGCTACAACGGTTGGTGTTACATGCAATACTATTCGTGCCGTATCATTATCTCTCTTAGAATCATTGGCCAGGCTGTGAAATACACGCACTTCAGTATTCCCGGCTGATGATAGATTGGCCTTGGTAGTAAAGGTGTACTCAAGGGTATCTCCTGGATCTAAAGTATCAGTAATCGTTTCAGAAGTACCAACGGGTATTCCACCTACTTCAAAGTCTACACCTATTCCGTGCACCGATGTTCCCCCTCTATTGGCGAATACAGCCTTAATAGTATTGCTGGAGGTGAATCCACATTCAATATCTTCAATAGACAATACCTTTAAATCTGGTTCTGAAGGAAGTGCTATTGAAATGGAATCCACTCCCGCTCCTTCGAATGAATTAAAGTTGAAGGTTTGACTCATTTGAAACCTTAGCCGCACTTTACTTTCCCCGGCACTGCCCACAAGGCCGTGTTTTGCCAGCTCCCAATTACCCTCACCTGCCGCGTGAGCACCATTCCAGGCCGTGTCATTGGCATCGTTGTACCATCTGGTTCCATCAGTATTGGTATTGCCCAGCACACTCCAGGTGCTTCCACCGTCCAAACTCATTTCCAACTGATGCTCTTCAGAAGTCCGTATGTCATAACTGTGCAAAAACTGGATTTCCGGATCTACTGGGAATGAACTAAAATCAAAACAAGGGCTTAGCAGGAATGCTTGTTGTGAGCTTTTCAAGTCACCGCTTAGCTTTGTTACCCATGCCTTTGATCCGCTCCCCGCATTGCTTATGTGAGTGCCTGTTGGAGAGCCGTGTTCCCAAATTGCCGGAGCATCGGGTCCTACAGCCCGCCATCCCCCATCGTTGTTCTCAAAGTCTTCAACATAAGGGAAAACAGAAATGGAGTTGGACACAAAAACACGCTTTCCGCCAGAAGTGTCATTTTCAGTATCAGTATCACCACTCAATTGTGAAAATGCCACTATATCATATGCTCCGGCTGAAGCATAGTCAATAGGTTTTGTAAAGGTAAATCGACGAATATCTCCAGGCTGAAGCGTATCAGTAACTGTGTCAATTACCGCAGTCCCTCCATTCACCGTATAGCCTACATTAAAATCGAATAATTCGTTATTCCCGAAATTTCTAAGGTCTACTTCCAGCGCTACTTTTCCTATTCCACACAAGCCTTTAGGAGTGAATACTTCCTTTACGGAAATGTCGTTTGCAGGAGGCAAAATGATTTGAATGTCATCAATTCCAAAACCTTCATCTCCCCTGTTCACCTGATGTACATATTCCCACTGAAGCCTTACCACCTTCCCCTTGAAACCAATAAGTTCAATCTCAGCGGTATCCCAGGCATTTGAATCAGAAGGGTTGTTACCCGTCCAGCTGTTACCCACATTGGTATTGTTATACCAGTTAATGGAAGTGTAATTATCGCTTACAACGGCTCTTGGAGAAATGGCAGGTATTTCCTGACTGAAAAAGTGCATACGGTTTACCGTAGAAGTAGCATCTCCCTTGTAGGCAAACTTCAAAATGGGATCAGCCGACAATCCTGTAAAGTCAAAAACGGGTGACAATAGAGAATGTGAACTACTGCCTACAGTTCCATCAACATCTCCAGACAGGCGAGTAACAAAGGCATTGCTTCCACTGGCAGCATCATCTATATATTCCCCCTGGGGTGCCCCAAATTCAAATTCGCCCGTTCCTATGTAAGTTCCGTTACTCGATTCAAAATCTTCTTTGTAAGGAAAAGTTGCCACGGTAGTTACTGAAATTACATTAAGACTGCTACTGTCATTTGCTTCAATCACATCTGCAGGAAGTTCTGCCCATGCATCAATAACATAATCTCCAGCTGCTGAAAAATTGAATGGTGTGGTAAATGAAAATGATACCACACTGCTATCGGCAGGTAAAATATTACTTAGCAAATGTGTGTCTCGCACAATGCTACCATTGTTCACTCGGTAAGCCAATGGAATTTTAGTGGCAGCTGCAATGTCAAACTGTCCCACATTGGCAAACTCAATTTCTATTGTTTCACTGCCCATACTCGGATTGGACAAAGGGCCTGTTACAGCTGTTACACTCACATCTGTTCGTCCCAGTTCCTGCAATCTAAAGTCGTCAATAGCCGCCCATTGAAAATTGGAAACTGTGCTGCCCTTTTGCACGGTAAACTTGAATTGTACTGTATCAATGATACTGTCTATCTCAAGTTGTACTTGCTCAAAAGCCCCTGATACGGTTCTATCACTTTTTTCAAACAGCAAAGTATCGGGTAACCCCTCACGCAGCATGTGCAGGCGCAAGGTTCCGAAATTGTCGTCAAAACTTGCCACTGCGAAATTGAGCAGAAAATCACTTTCCTGCCCTATGGTGCTGAAATCAAAAACAGGGCTCAGTAGTTCTGCTTCATCATTTTGAACCTGATTGCGTATTAAGGCCAACTGATACTTTGTACCATCGTTTCCATCTATACTGGGTTTGTTGGTCTGTAACACATTCGGCTCTGTTTGTACATTCCATTGAAAATCGCTCCCAAATGAGCTCCATCCTGCACGAAAACCAAAACCGTCGTTAAGGTTATCAAAGGTTTCCTGATAGGGTAAAGCAAAAATCGCATGGTTGATTAAGGTTCGCTTAAGAGTATCATTTGATGCATCTTCATCGTCATCCCCCTTGGCAACCACCACAATACTGTGTGTACCATCTAATGAAAGATCGGCTGCCTGGCTAAAAGTATGTATGAGAGAATCGCCTGCGGAAATGGAGTCCAATTGGTCAGTAACGACGGCTTGACCATCTACTATTAATTTTACATCGATATTTTCAACGAGCAGGTTTTTCAAATTCTTCAATTTGACCTTAACGGTTTCGTTGGCATTCAAAACGGCACTTGAAACAGGTTCTTCTAATTGTACAACCGCCAAATCTGGTGCGCCTTCTAATTGAATACTTACCCGATCAAAGGCCATATCAGAGCGAAATCCGTTCCCTCTAATACCTACAAATCGGAGATGTACCAACTCTCCTTTGCCAAGTGAGTCCAGCACTATACTGGTATCAATCCATTGATCACCCTGATCACCGCTTTCAGAGAAAAGCAGATGTCTGCCCGCGTCGCGCTCAAGGAATACCTTAAGGGTTCCCATATTGGAGCCAAACATGTGATAGCTAAAATTAACACGTATATCAGCCGTTACGTTTCTAAAATCAATACAGGGGCTTTGTATTACTGCACTGTCATTAGTACTAAGTGGAGATGCCTCTATAAACAGAAAGCGTCCACCAATATCCCTGTCATCACTTGGCCCCGTGATAGTTGAAGGAGTACTTCCCTGATCTACTGTCCAGTCAGCATCGTCATTAAGTACTTGTGTCCAGCCTTCATCTTCATTCAAGCCTAAAGGCCAGGAATTGAAGTCTTCCAGGTAGAGGAATTGATCGATCGTAACTCTACTTTCAATCTCAGTCCTAAGGGTATCGTTTACTCGGCTATCATCTACCAAACCCGTGTGAAATATTTCCAATTGAAACAGGCCTGCGTTGGATAAATTGGCTTTTTGAGTAAATGTCAATGACGCAGTATCTTGTGGAGACAGTGACTGGTTAAAAGTCTGACTCACTGTCGTACCCCCATTTATTCTGTAGGTCAAGGGTATAGAGCTGATGCTGCTGTCACCCGCATTCACCACGCGCACCTGTACAGTTTCGTTGCTTAAGGCACAGGCACTCACTGGCCCTTCCAATTGCAACACCTTTACATCAATGCCACTGGCGTCTATTACACTTACCTGGTCAATGGCAATTTCACCTCGGGTATCGTTTACAAACTCTTTTGCTACAAACCGCAGCTCTACTATCCCTTTAAAAGCGGAAAGATCCACTACTTCTTCCGCATAAAAATCACCCTGATTTCCTACTTTGGAAAAAACCCTGGTGAAGCTTCCATTATGCAATACATCAACGTTAAGCTCACCTATGGCAGCACCAAACATATGGCTGAAAAAACGGAGTTGCGGCCGCTGTAGAGCAGATATATCCAGACAAGGAGTATGCAGCATTACGCTATCGTCAACACCGCCTCCTGCCGAGAAGAAATAGACATATTTCCCTCCCCCCGTTACGTCGTCAGATGGGCCTGTATTATTAATACCCGCTGCGAAATCATCCACAATCCATTGCGGGCCACTGCCGGGTTTATTATTCCATCCATCGTCGTCGCTTCCGGAGCCTTGGTCCCAATCGTCAAAATTTTGAAAAAATGGAAACTGTGTAACCAATAATCCATTTTTCACAAAATGACTCAAGGTGTCGTTGTCTATATTGTCATCATTATTTACTAAGGTTTTTACCGATATTTTATGAAGGCCGGCTGGGTTTAAACTGAGTTTTTGCGTAAAACTGAATGAAGTGGAATCGCCGCTTGCAATGACTTGAGTTACAGTATCCGTAGCCACCAAGCTGTCGTTTCTAAATAGCTGAATCTCAAAATTACTCAAGCTACTATCACCCAGGTTTTTAATGGTGGTAGTTACTGTTTCAAATCCTAGCCCACAACTATCATTTGGGGATGTAATGGCTGTTATCTGCGCGTCAGCTCCATCAAATAAGAGGAACCTTATATGATCAATTGATGCATCACCTTGATTACAAGTGGGGTTAATTGCTACAAAACGAACACGTCTAACAGTATTGAAAGCATCCAGCCTAATATCTTCTTTAATCCAATCAAGATTGTCTTGATCTCCTGATAAGGTCTTTACCCTTGTCCAACTGTTCCCGTCGTGCACATCTACATGCACATTGTCAATACAGATTCCCCTCATATTTCTAAAAAATTGAAGAACCAATGTTTTCTGATTAATTATTCCAGGAAGGTTAAGACAAGGTGACATTAACACAGCACTGTCAGCAGCTGGATCAAGGTCTTTATCGATATACACGTACTTACCTGGCCCATTAACATCTCCAGCCGGACCGGTAAAATTGGAAGCCGTTGCCAATTTTTCAACCGTCCAATGCAGGGTACTGGGCCCTTTTAACGAAGTCCAGTCATGCCCTATGTAAGCTCGTGCTCCCTGTACGAATCCATCAAACGTTTGCAAGTAAGGGATATCAGCTGCCGTAATTTCCTGAACACTTCTCGTAAAGGCATTTAGCGTATCATTATCAGAATCATCCTGAGAAGGCAAATGTGCTTTCACAAAAAATTGATAATCTCCAGTATCTGAAAGATTGACTGTTTGGCTAAAGGTATGGACCACAGTATCTCCTGGTAAAATACTTTGAGCGATAGTGTCTCTAACCTGCAATACATTGTTTAAAAACAGTGAAACCCCGGCGCCATTAATAGTTGAGTCACCCACATTTTCCAAGCGCACTTTTACTGTATCAGTCGCCGACAGATTACAGTCGGTAGCAGCCACTACCAGGTCAGTAGTAGCCAGATCCAGTCCGGTAGTTTCTCTTACTTCCACATTATCAAGTGAAATATCACCCGAGCTATTCCCTCCCCTATGTCCCACAAATCGAATTCTAATTTTTCCGGAGAAACTACTAAGATCCACTACACTCTTGATCCATACATCTCCTTTATTGCCTGAAAGCTCAAGCACTTTTGTCGACCTTTTGGGCGTGATTACATGCACCTTTAGCGAACCGACACTACTGCCAAACATATGTCTATAAAAATGTAGAGCCGGTTGTGCGGATCCAAAAGCACCTAAATCTATACAAGGTGTTTCTATTACCGCTGAATCCCCATTATTCATGCCAACCGTTTGTATGGTAATGTACTTTCCGGTTCCGTCTACATCACCAATTCCAGGACCAGTGTTGGGCGATTTAAAGCCAGGACCAGAATCCACTGTCCATTGTCTGGGGTCTTCTTCAATTTGAACCCAGTTATCTGCAGAGGCTCCGTTTCCCAGGGGCCAGTTGTCAAAGTCAATTCTATAGGGAAAAGAGTTGATTTCGGCATAATTGGTAAAACGAGTCACAGAAGAGTCATTACTTCGATCGTCGTCAGGGTTTAAAAAGGTTCCCGCACTCAAGTCATGGTGTTGAACAGCCGAGAGGTTGGCGCGACTGGTAAACACGTAATGAGCCGTGTCGCCGGGTAAAATATTGGTTACAAAAGTCTCGGGATTGGTCAGTGATACACTATTTACTGTAAAGCTTACCGGAACACTGGTAAGTGTAATTGTTCCAAAGTTTTTCACAACTACTTTCACCTTCTCAGAGCTTCCCAGGCCACATGATGTTGTAGGGTTAAGTATCTCGGTAATACCGGCATCACCACCACTTTCAACCACAACATTTACCTCATCAACTGCCATATCGCTTCTAAAACCACTGCCTCTAATTCCTACAAATCGAAAGCGAACGAGCCCTGACATTGTATCCAGAGACTGTGTATCTGGTCGCCAAACGTTATTCTGATTACCCGATTCCGTGAATACCTGATGCCAGAACAATTCCTGTTGTATGTAGGCCTTTAGTGTTCCCATATTAGAACCGAACATGTTGTAAAACCAAGTCATCTTGGGCTCCAGGGACGTGTCAAGCACATCAAGATTAAAGTAGGGTGATAGCAAGACGGCTGAGTCACCTGTAGAGGCACCTGTTGCTTCCACAAAAAGGTACTTACCAGATCCAGAAACATCACTACTGGGCCCTGTGGAACTTGAAGGAGTTGAACCAGAGCTTACGGTCCAATCCAAATCATCGTCTATATCGTCTACCCAGTTATCCTGTGTATTTGACACTCCATTTGTCCATAAATCAAAGTCCTGAAAATGGGAATAGTTAACAATGGGAGCTGCTACAATTACATTGTCAACAAGCCAATGCCCGGCGCCATTTCCCGTCCATCTAAACCGCACTTGGGCTGCAGCATGTTTGGCATGGTTTATAATATTGAGTGTCTGTTTTTCAGCTGAGTTCCCTGTGGTGCTAAAAACCGTTTGCCATTGCAGCCCATCAAATACTTCAACAAAACCTTCTGCTCCTGAACCCGCTACAAACTCATGGCTAAACTCCAGTACCAATTGCTTTTTATTTCTACCATCAAAAGCAAAACTTTCCAAAGCCACTTCTTCAGCCCCCCCGCCTGTACTATAGTTATCAGCATCAAATACAGCTACTTCATTTAGTAAGGGCCTGTTAATGTTTCTACTACCAGGGTTGTTGTATCTCCAGTCGTCTCCAACTACTCCCGAAATTCTATTATTGGTCCATCCTGCCGGTAATGATCCTGAAGCAAAATCTTCTTCCAGGAACACCTGGGCTTCTAAAGGGAAAGATGCACAAAGCAGTAGGAAGATCACCAAGCTCCACTGGTACATAAGTCTCATGCGTTCACTCTTTAACTGCAACGAAGGTGGTTTCCCCGCTACCTTGGTTTACTGGGGCGATTCGTTGGAAAAACATGGGGTAATTACCCTATATTGCATTTTCGAATTAGGAAAACCCAGCACTAACACATTGACTAGCATTATTTTAGCTGACGACCATCAAATCGTACTTGATGGTCTTAAAGGACATGTGAAGCTTAACGAAGCATACGACTTGGTAGCTACCGCTACAGACGGAAGGAAATGTTTTGATTTATGCAGAAGCTTTACCCCGGACCTGGTGATTGCCGACATTGACATGCCCATGATGAACGGTATGGAACTGACCCGACGAATCAAAGCTGAGCTGGAAGGCATAAAAGTGATTATCCTCACCTTTCACAATGAACAGTCTATTATAAAAAAGCTGGTAGAAAATGGGGCCGATGGATACCTGCTTAAAAACTCCGAGATGGCTGAGCTTGATACAGCAATTGCCAAAGTAATGTCGGGACAGAAGTACTTTAGCAGCGAGGTAACTATGAGTTTGCTTCAGGGCCATGAGCTTAAACGCAGTCCGGTTACTGAAGATATCAGCCAAAAACTTAGCGAACTTTCAGAGCGAGAGGTAGATGTACTAAAAGGAATAGCAGACGGACTCTCGAATAAAAAAATAGCAGACCGTTTGTTTATCAGCCACAAAACAGTAGACAGCCATAGAACCAACCTCATGAAAAAGCTGGAAGCACACAATGTGGCTAAACTTATCAAATTTGCTATCAAGGCAGGCCTCGTAGAATAATTGCAGAAAGCGCCCTAGGTACTCCAGCACCACTTTTAGGATATAAGATTTACTCTTGAGTATGGGGTAATTACCTGAAAATGAAAATCTTTTAAGAATTTCTGTATTTCAGCGAGTAACCTTGCCCTTGTATGAAACTCTTCGCAGCGCTTGTTTTATGCCTTGGGGTGTTATCTGTTTCAGCTAAAAATGATGTAGATAGCCTTTACTCGCAGTTCTCTGAAATGGACATGACATCCAGGAAATTTGACACAGGCTTTAATCTGTTCTGGAACAACGTTTACTCCAATCCTTCTCTTGCCGGTACAATCGCAAACGAGCTTACAACAGTGGCAGAATCAATAGGGAGAACAGCATTCCTGGCTCAATCTTACAATCTGAAAGGGGTTTATTTCGATGTTACATCGAAGCGTGACTCGGCGATACAGATGTACAGAAAAGCCCTACGGACCATAGCCCCACACGATTCACTGCACAATTTAAAGGGAAGCTATTACAACAACATTGGCCTTGTATATGCGGCGAAAGGATCAAATGATTCAGCTTTTTATTATTACTCCAAAGCCCTTCAACAGGCCAAGGTGTATGAGAATCTGAAGTTTCAAGGGAACATCGTACACAACATTGGTATAGCACTTAAAAGGCAAGGGAGAATTAAAGAGGCAATTAATTACTATAGAAAAGGCATAAATATTGGCAAAGAGAGAGGAGATAACCGATATATAGCCCAGCTATACCATTCCATGGCTGAAGTCTATTCTGCCAGAAAAATGTTTGATAGCTCATTGTACTTTGTGAAGAAGGCCATTCCAAAGTTCAAAAAGGCCAATGATCAATTTCGCTTGGCAATGACCTACCATAACCTGGGGACTTACTTACGAATAACTCAAAACTCTGACAGCACTTTTACTTACCTGAAAATGGCTCTTGACATTCAAACTAAGTTGAATGACAGAAGTCGTGCTTCTTCAAGTGCCCACATGCTGGCCGAATACTATGGCATTGATGAAAATGCAGATTCGGCAAGAAAGTACATAGACATTGCTTCAACCTTTGTTGATAGTAACAACTTAGGAAGGTTCAGCATCTTTCTATCCGTTAGAGGAAGGATAGAGCATCTGGAAGGTAAATACACCAAAGCTTATAAAACCATTTTAAAGTCAAGACGAACAAGTGATAGTTTCCACGTAAGAAACTTCAGAACTGAAGTAGCTGCCGTTCAAGAATCTCTGAACTTAAAAATGAAGGAGCAGGAGATAGAAAAGCTCGAAGCGGAAAATGCGCTTGCTCAGGAGAAGTCTAAAAATCAGAAAACAATACTTATTGGAGCTATAGTGCTATTGGCACTAGTCATCATAATTGGCCTTATTGTGTACAACAGAACGCAATTAAAACACCAAAATGTCCTTACCGAAAAGGAATTAGAATTTCAGGAGAAGGCAAACATGATGACCATTGAAACGCAAGAAGAAGAACGGCAGCGCATTGCACAAGAGCTTCATGATGACATTGGTCAACAACTTACGGCAATAAAAATGGGTTGGAACAATTTTCTACAGAAGCATGATGCGGATGAAAGCCAACAACTTCAAAAAAATCTCAACGACCTGGCCGATGACGTGAGAACCTTGTCACATAGAATGATGCCTAAGGCCTTGGTTCAATTGGGTTTAAGAGCAGCTCTGGAAGACTTAACCAACAGACAGGCAAAACAAGGGCACTTTACTGCGCAATTTGACTACTACAATTTAAGAGAACGCTACGATGGTAGAATTGAAAAGACACTTTATAGGATTGCCCAAGAGGCCCTTAACAATATCGTAAAACATTCTCAAGCCACAGAAATCAATGTACAACTCTATGGTCAAGGTGTTTTTTTAACCATGATGATAGAAGACAATGGAAAGGGTTTCACTTCTGGACATACCACAGGAAAGGGGCTCTTCAACATGGAGAACCGAGCAAAACTCATGAAGGGGGAGGTAAACATTGAAAGCAGCCCCGGCAAAGGAACTGTTGTATTTGTAAAAGTGCCTGTTTCGGGTTAACCTGTGAGTTGGAGCATGAAAAAATCCAACGTCTAAAATGGATACCCGATGCCGAAGTTGAACTGGAACATTTTTCCGAAGCCGTTCCAATTATAAATTTCCGCAGGGAACCATTTATCTGTTCCCTCTCCCACCACTGAAGGATCTCTGAAGGGCATTCCAATATCAGTTCTGAAAACAAAATAGTTGAAATCAAAGCGTACACCCAAGCCCCCTGCCACGGCAAACTCTTTGTAAAAGCGGTTCCATTGCCAATCACCTCCAGCCACCTGAAAATTATTGCTGGGATGGTTCCAAATATTACCCGCATCGGCGAAAACAGCCACTTTTATCAGAGATGAAATGGGCATTCTGTACTCAAAATTGGCTTCTAGCTTTATATCCCCGGTCCTAAAGTAAATGTAGTCTTTACTTTCATCTTCAACTCTATAACTCCCAGGCCCCAAGGTTCGTACGCTCCAACCTCTCACTGAATTAGACCCTCCAGCGAAATACCTTTTCTCAATGGGTACGGCTTGAGGGGTATTTCCAATCGGGTATATCATTCCAACAAAAGCCCGATACACCAATTCATTGTTCCAAAATGTCTTTTGGTGGTATCTAAAATCATAGTCCCCCTTCAGGTATTGAAAAAAGTGCATTCCCAGAAAAGTGCGTTCATAGGTGGTTGCTCTGTCGTCAGTTACGGCTTTTCCTGCTAGTTGGCTTCCTAAATAAAATAGATTGCCTGCCGCTTCTAATAGATTGGCAGATACTTCCAGGTAATTTCTTTTTGACCCTATTTTCTTATTTGTATAGTACATAGCCCACCTGCTGCCAGCAATGGTATGGTTGTCAAATAAGTTGGCCAGGTACAAATCTCCTGAAGTGTCCAGTAGTGTCTGAAAGGATGTGCTAACAATCTGAGTGCTAATGATGTTGAAATCGATAGGAAGTATATAGTGTTTTGTTCTTTTCTTTTCAATAATATAGCCTGCCCCCAGGTTGGCGGTAATTCTTTTGAAATCGGGATTAGATTCCCAAAAACCATTCAAGGAGAGTGTTGACTCCTTCAATTGGTCGGTCCAGTTTTGCGGCATCAAACGGCTCAAAAAAGGCTTGGCAAAATGGTAACCGTGACTAAGGGTAAGCGCATTGTTTGCAAGCACATCAGGATACTGATTCAGGCTCATTTCCGAAGAAGCCCCAATTCTGGTTTCCATTTGAATTCCTCTTCGTGAAAAGTTTAAGTCAGTAAATGTGAAAGACCCTGCCGTTCCATACAAGCGTCCATTGAAACTCAATCCTGCTCCATTCTGCTCAGATGTAATAACCTCTGCTTGCAGTTGAGTTTGGTACCGGGTTTCAGGGGTAAACACTACTTTAAGGTGAAGTTCCGCAGTATCTGCTTCTAAGCTATCGGCGGTAAACGATATATCGACGTACTGATAATGTTGTAGGCGCCTCAGGTTTTTCAAGGTTTCCTGTATGCGCTCCTGACTGTATAAATCACCAATTTCAAAGCGAAGTGCGTTAAGTACCAAGCCGTCAAGGTATTCGTTTCCTTCCCCAGACCTTTCAATTCCCCTGGCTACGGACATACTTACACTGTCGCCTACTGATTGAGTGTATTTCAATGAATTGATGGTATACAACTTATGCCTTTGGTACAAACCAGGGTTTTTAAGTCCCATGTACACATCTATACTCTTGTTAGACAGGTTACTATCCAAATCAAAATACAAGTACTCCCTGCTGAAGTTATAATAGCCATGGTTGCGCAACAACTTCATGACACGCTCACGCTCTTCCACAAGGACTGAGCTACTAAAGGGCTTCCCTTTCTTTATAAGGCTATTGGGTTCATCTTCGTTTAGCAGCAGGAAAATATCGTAGTCTTCAATATTGCGTTGCACTTCATTTATCTCGTATACCTGTGTTTTCTTTACCGTATAGGTTACCTGAGCCTTGCGCTTGCGCAAACCTTTAAACTCTACCACCGCCGAAACCTTAGTATTGAAATAGCCTTTGTTACGTAGGTAACTCTCCATTTTTAGCGTCGTATTGGAAGTACCTTCAGCAGAATAATAACTGGGAGCTTCCCATATAGTTTGCTTTTCCTTGCCCCGTCTCTTTTGAAGTTTTTGGGTTACATACCAGTTTCTGGTTCTGGCCCTCCAAATACCAAAGAGTTTAGTATTGGGCTGCTCGTTCACCAACGTCATCAAATTCTCCTTGTGAGCCGCTGGAGCACCCTTAATACTTACTTTCGTGATGAGCTGTTGGTCTTTAGGCACATGACGGTACACCGTACACGAAGCCAAAGTAAACAACAGTACAATTGGCAGCATTAAGGTATGGAAGAAGCGAGTCAAGGAGTATCTAAAAATCAGGTCAAACTTATCAAGTCCTTGGCTATAAAGAAGTATAGATACAAGCAAAACTTATTTATTGTAGAAGGAAAAAAGCTTATTCAAGAGCTGTTTAAGTCCAGCTTTAGGATTAGGAACTGCTGGATCCTAAATGAAGATGCATCTCCCGAGCTACCTTCCTTTGTTGAGTACATTGACTCTGAAACACTTAAGCGTTTATCACAGTTACAAAGCCCCCACTATGGACTTGCAATTGTTGAAATTCCAGAAAAAACAGAAATAAGGTCACAAAAAGTACAACTGGTGCTTGACGGAATAGGTGATCCAGGCAACATGGGAACCATTATACGACTGGCCGACTGGTATGGGATTGAGCAAATTGTTTGCGTAAACAATTGTGTAGACCCCTACAACTATAAAACCGTCCAGGCCAGTATGGGCAGCATTTTCAGAGTTGAGGTCAATGAGCAAGACATAAGTCAACTCCATCTGCAGTCGCCTGTATACGGCGCATTTTTAGATGGTGACAACATTCATAAGAGCATGCTGAAAAGTCCTTGTAGCCTCGTTATTGGAAGTGAATCCCTTGGGATTAGTGAAGAAATAGCGCGACGTTGTGAAGAAAAAATAAGCATCCCAAGATTTGGAGCAGCTGAATCCCTGAATGCTGCCATTGCAACTGGTATAATTCTAGATCATTTCGCTCAATTAGACTAAAGGGAAATATATTTGATTACAAGTAGGACAATGTATCAAACCAAGTAGTGAAAGGCCGTTACCTGTACATACTACCGGCGCTAATGTTTGCTGTGTTTGCAGTCTTGCAATACAACGATCCTGATGCCTTTTTCTGGATGGGCATTTATACTTTTATTGCATTGGCCAATGTTCTGGCCATGCTCGATAAGCTTAACTATGCGGTGGTGGGTGTTGGATTCGCAGCCTTGCTTTTCCTAATTACCAGCACCTTCCAGTCAATAGAAGAATGGAGCTTTGACTCTGAAGAAGGGCGTGAGATTTTCGGACTCATTTTAGGCTGCAACTGGATGGGGCTACTTGGAATACTGAAGTTGTACAAAGACAGCTCCAAGTAACCAGGGTACAATTGGAAAATTGCGAGAAGCCAATAAAACGCTTCCAAATCAACTATTTATCCAAGCTAGCTTCAATAGTAACAACATCCCATCCCATGGTGTGCAAGCCCTTTTTGGCCCGGTAAAAAATAAATTTCAAAAAAAGTTGATGTTGTGATAGGGGTAAAAAGCCAGGGGCTTGTCATAGCTGCAAACACCAACAAATCACAATCATGAAAAACCTAATGATCATCACATTGCTTCTTACCCTGGGGCTAACGAATGTGAAGGCACAAAGCATAGTAAGCGATAGCATCACCTTAATTCACCGTCCGGGACAAATTGGATTTATTCCACCAATGAGCACCAACGGATGGGAATCAAGTAGAGTGGTAAACAACGTATCTGTAAACCTATTTATGGGATATCAGGGTGGTCTTGAAGGCGCAGAATTCGCAGGCTTTGCCAACGTGCTTAGATACGACATGAATGGAGCTCAGTTTGCAGGTTTTGGAAACACAGTACTGGGAAAAAGTCACGGAGCACAATTTGGAGGGTTCTATAACATGAACCGCCAATACACTTTTGGGGCTCAAATGGCAGGATTTGCCAATGTAGTAACCGATAGTGTAGACGCCTTTCAGGCATCAGGGTTTGTTAACTTTAATACAGGAGAAACAAAAGGTACTCAAGTAGCTGGGTTCTCAAATCTGGTAACCAATGATGTACAAGGTGCTCAGCTCTCAGGTTTTGCAAATGGCACCTTGGGCGATGTTCAGGGCCTTCAGGTAGGAGGTTTTAGTAACGTGGCTACCGGAAGTGTAAAGGGAATTCAAGCTGCAGGCTTTGCCAACGTTACTTCAGGCGATATGAAAGGCGCACAAATAAGTGGCTTTTTGAATGTGGCTAAAAAAGTAAATGGACTGCAAATTGGAGTTATTAATGTAGCTGATACTATTGATGAAGGATTGGCGATTGGTTTCTTAAGTATCTCAAGAAACGGTTATTACGCTTTCGAAATAGAAGCCAACGAAACTGAGTACGCCATGGCCAGCTTGAAACTGGGTACTGAAAAGTTCTACAACACCTTTAGTGTGGGCATGCGCCCTCAAGACAATAAAATGCATTGGGCCTACGGATATGGTATTGGTACTCTGGTACCCCTTTCTGAAAAGCTTGACATGGCTATTGATTTACAGAGCATTCAATTGGTTGAAAACAACTGGAGAAACTGGGACTTAGAACTACACAACCGACTGAAGGTGAATGCCGGCTACGCATTAACTGATAGAGTCACAGTAACTGCAGGTCCAAGTTTCAACATTCTGGTATCAGACAATGAAGATGAAAACGGAAATATCATTGGCAGCGATCTAGCTCCATGGACTCTAACCAACGAAACTTATTCACGAACAAACGTAAAAACCTACTTGGGCTTTAACGCTGGCGTAAGAATCAACCTATAGGCCAGATCAACTAGCGCGAGAGCGTCACTTCAACCAATTATTTAAAACAAGAAACGATGAAAGATTTAAGTATCCTTAGAAGAGGACTGTCCATACTCACCCTTCTTTTTACATTCCTCGGCGCATCAGCCACTCAAGATTTAACACAAACCATTAGAGGTAAAATCATTGACGCAGATACCAAGGCACCGCTTTTTGGCGCAAACATCCTGGTAGTTGACTCTGATCCCTTCATAGCCACCACTACAGATTTTGACGGAGCTTTCAGACTTGACAATATACCCGTAGGTAGAGTAACTCTTAAAGTCTCCTTCATAGGATACGAACAGCGCATGATGCCCAATCTGTTGTTGGGTTCAGCCAAAGAAATGGTGCTTACAGTTGAAATGACAGAATCAGTAACGTCTATTAACGAAGTAGAAATTACAGCTACCAAACACAAAGCCGAGACCATGAACGAAATGGCGGTAACGAGTGTAAGAAACTTCTCAGTAGAAGAAACCAGTAGGTATGCAGGTACCTTTAATGATCCTGCCCGTATGGCATCCAATTTTGCTGGAGTAACAGCTGATGCTCAAGGTGATAACTCCATCGTAGTAAGAGGAAACTCGCCAAAAGGAGTAAAATGGAGAATGGAAGGAATTGAAATCCCGAACCCAAACCACTTTGCCGACGAAGGTGCAACTGGCGGGCCAATCAACGCACTAAATGCATCAGTTCTGGCCAATTCAGAGTTTTACACTGGCGCATTTGCACCAGAGTATGGAAATGCCTATTCAGGAGTATTGGACATCAGCTTGAGAAACGGTAATAACCAAAGAAGAGAATATGCTTTCTCAGCAAGTGTTTTAGGTCTTGACATGACAGCCGAAGGACCTTTTAGCGCCGGATACAATGGATCTTATCTTATAAACTATCGTTACTCAAGTCTCGGTCTCCTTGATGATGCGGGCATCGTTGAATTTGGCGGAGTACCCAAGTATCAGGATGCTTCTTTCAAGTTCATTCTACCAGCTGGTAAAATGGGACACTTTACGGCTTTTGGTCTTTGGGGTAAGAGTAACATAAAAGAAAGTTATGAGCAGGACAGAGAAGGAGTAACCCGCGAAGTATTTCGCAATAAGTACAGTTCTTACCTGGGTACGGCCGGATTAACGCATGCCATTACCTTGGGCAGTAAAGTATATGTCCGCTCAGCCGCCTCATTATCAAGAAACGGAAGCATCTACGAGCAAGAGTATTTACAGGAAGACAACAAGAACTTTCTGGAAGACTATAAAGATAACCTTGGTAAGGAGTCAATTCGATTCCAATCAATTGCCAACATTAAACTAAACGCACGAAACAACTTTAAAGTAGGAGGCTTTTACACACAGCACTATTATGACCTGTTCTCAGAATACTGGAACTATGATAAGGAAGCATGGGAAAATGACTTTGACGAGAGTGGCAACACCGGTGTAGCAGAAGGTTTTGCCAGCTGGAAGTTCAGACCCAGCCCCAAACTCACTTTTGTTTCTGGTTTACATTACACCAACTTCATCCTGAATGGTGAACAAATTTGGGAGCCCAGAGCCAGCATGAGATGGGAGATGTTCAATGGACAGTTCTTTACTCTGGGTTATGGTCAGCATAGCAAACTGGAGTCAATGCTAACATATTTTGCCAAGCGTACTGAAGATGATGGAAGTACTATTGAGCCGAACAGGGACTTGGAAATGACCAAAGCACACCACTTTGTAGCCGGTTATGAAAACCGACTTAGCCAGAATCTGAATCTTAAAATTGAAGCCTACTACCAACACCTGTTTGATGTTCCAATTGATGTAGACCCCACCAGCACATTCTCAACCATCAACTCATACGACAGCTATACTGAGAGAACATTGGTCAATGATGGCATTGGAAGAAACTATGGTGTTGAAGTCACCGCTGAGCGATTCTATTCTGATGGTTACTACTTCATGTTTACCGGTTCTCTTTATGAATCAAAATTCACTGCTAAAGATGGCAAGGAGTACAACACCGCCTGGAACGGCAATTATGCCACTAACCTTCTTTTTGGCAAAGAGTGGAAAGTGGGTAGAAGAGATAAAAACAAGACGTTTGGAATTAGCAGTAAGTTCATGTTACTAGGTGGTAACCGTATCACTCCAATTCTTCTTGAAGAGTCAATAGCTGCAGAAAGAACTGTAAGAGATACTGAAAACCCTTACTCAGTAAAGGGTGACGACATTTTCCAAACCAACATTTCTTTAACCTACAGAAGAAACAGACCCAAGACAACACATGAATTTAAAATAGACGTACAAAACGCCACTAACAACCAGGCCGTAATTAATGAGTACTACAACTCTTACACAGGAGAAATTCAATACGGACACCAATTAGCCATTATTCCTAACATCATATATAAAATTGAATTTTAGGCATCACAGTTGTGGTTTCCCAGATGCTGACCAACGCCCCGGAGTATACTTCGGGGCGTTTTCTTTTTATATTGAAACCATGAAAGTGAATCTAGAAGAAAAACTCTCTCAAATTCAAGAGCACTGGACTCCTCACATCATTGCTGAGCTAAATGGTCAACAAGTAAAACTTGCCAAACTCAAAGGGGAGTTTGTATGGCATAAGCATGATAACGAAGACGAACTTTTTTATGTAATAAAGGGCCAATTACAAATACTCTTTGAAGATAAGACAGTGCATCTCGGACCAGGAGAAATGCTGGTGGTTCCTAAAGGAGTAAGTCATAAGCCAGTGGCTGAAGAAGAAGTTGAAATATTGCTTTTTGAACCAGCCAGTACTTTAAACACTGGCGACGCCAAAAGTTCGCTTACTCAAAGGGAGCTTAAGAAAATTTAGGCTCAAGCGCATCAAGCCATGATAAGCCATTAATATCAGTTAAAAAAGACAACCTCAGAGTCGGAAATAGAAAGAACAGAAGGATGATTGATACCTTCGCGCAGCTAAAAATGAGCTGCCGTAAAGTCAAAGAGACCTTCTAACACTATGAAGACCAGACACTCCCTCTTACTATTACTCCTTATCATTGGAACAAATCCTGCGTTTTGCGACTCCATTTTACTTAGCGGTAAGGTATTGGCCGAGGCCACAAATGAACCGGTTGTGTACGCTTCAGTAGCCTTCTATAGCCTACCCGACTCAAGTTTTGTATCCGGAACAGCTACAGACATTAATGGAGAGTACTCTCTTGAAACAACGGGACAGAGTGGATACCTGAAATTGAGTTTCTTATCCTACAGGAGTAAGATTATCAGCATTGACGCCACGAAAGGCTCACAAAACATTGGCACTACCTTACTTCAAGCTGAAGTAACCAGCCTGAATGAGATCTCCATTCAAGCTGAAAAAAGTCAAATGGACCTTCAACTTGATAAGAAGGTGTTCAACGTGGGAAAAGACCTTGGCTCAACAGGAGGTAATGCTCAAGACGTACTACAAAATGTTCCATCAGTGACCGTAGATGAAGAAGGAAATGTAGGACTGAGAGGAAGCAATAATGTTCGCATTCTTATAAACGGAAAGCCATCCGGGCTGGTAGGTATTGACCCTGCTACTGCAATGGAACAGATACCAGCGAGTCTTATTGAGCGCATTGAAGTAATAACGAATCCATCAGCTCGATATGATGCCGAAGGCGAAGTGGGTATTATCAATATTGTTCTAAAAAAGGAGCAACGAAAGGGGCTTAATGGCTCAATAGAAGTAAAAACAGGAATACCTGACAACCATGGTCTCACTACTGTGCTCAATTACAGGCTCAAGAAAGTGAATTACTACGGCAGTTACTCCATTGGTCAGCGTGAAAGCCCAGGATTCGGAAATTCTTACCAGGAATTTTTTAATAGCGATAGCCTTGTGGCCTATGAAAGAAGCAGAGAACACGTAAGAGGTGGGCTTAACCAAACGATAAACCTGGGAGCTGATTTTGAACTCAATGAGCGTAATACCTTATCTGTTTCAGGTCTATATAAAAATGGACAGGGCAAAAACAGCGCTTCACTGAAATACACTGACTACGGTTCTAACAACGAGCCCCTATCCATCACACACAGAAACGAGGAAGAGGAAGAACCCGAGAACAATGTTGAATTCAATATTGGTCATGTAAAGCGATTCGATAAAAAGGGTAAGGAATGGTCAACAGAGTTCAGAATTATAAGGAATGACGAAACAGAGTTGAGCAATATTTATGAAACTTATAGTAGTGAACTTCCTGAACTGCGTCAAAACAGTAGCAACACAGAAGATCAGCTGAATTACTTTCTTCAGACGGATTTCGTGCAGCCAATCCAGAATGGAACTTTTGAAATAGGTGCAAAGAGTACCAACAGAATCATTAGCAATGAATTTTTGGTTAGGGAAAGTCCTGATGGACTTAATTGGACAACCATTGATCGCTTTAACAATCACTTTGTTTACACCGAGAGAATCCAAGCTGCCTATGCCCTACTGTCGGGAACCTGGAAAAGTCAACTGCAATATCAGTTTGGCCTTCGTGCTGAATACTCCGACATTAGAACTGAGTTGTTGCTAAGTGCCGAAAAGACTAAAAGAACTTATGCCAATTTGTTTCCAAGTGCCCATTTTACTTACCAACTCCCAAGGGATCAGTCACTGCAATTGAGCTATAGCAGACGACTTAGCAGGCCAAGATTCAGACACCTGCTCCCCTTTTCAGGTTTTAGCGATAATAGAAACTTCTACTTGGGCAACCCTGACCTTAATCCCGAATTTACCCATGCCTTTGAATTGGGACACATGAAATACTGGAAGAAGGGCTCTTTGTTGAGTTCTATCTACTACAGACATCGCACCGGAGTTATAGAGCGAATTAGCTATTCTGATGACAACGGTATTCTCTATCGACAGCCTATCAATCTCGGCGTTCAAAATTCAATTGGCATTGAAATAAACGGTAACTACGACCTTGCAGACTGGTGGCGACTCAACGGATCAATAAACGCTTATAAGGCGACAACTGAAGGTAGCTACGAAGGCACCACCCTACTGGCGGAAATACTTACTATTAAAGGACGTATTTCAAGCAACATAAAGCTCTTTGAGCGGCTGAACTTCCAGTCGAGCTTTGATTATGATGCACCGAGACAAAATACTCAAGGCCAAACCTTGGCCAGGTTTAGTATAAATACCGGACTAAGCACCAACCTGTTAAAGGATCAGGCTACGCTCACATTTAGCGGCCGCGATTTGCTAAACTCTCGTAGGTACCGATGGACCACTGAGACATCAGATTTCTCAGCAAGCAGCGACTTTATGTGGAGGGTAAGGTCCTTTACGCTAAGCTTCCAATACCGAATTAACAATTACAAAGGGCAGCAGAGAAAGAAGAACAGAGGTCTTGAAGTGAACGACAACATCCAGCTAGACTAGCCTACAGGCCTTATTTTTACCCGAAGAAATAATCCATTATCCATGGCCCGGTTCATTCTTTCGGCAATTGCATTCTTACTCATTTTGTCTGGCAGCTCACAAGTGCTGGCTCGGGATATGGTTGAAGTGATAGATGTAAAGTCCTATCACATAAACCTTGATCTAAGTAATTTCACCAAGCACATAGTGGGTAAGACCAGGATCAGCTTTGTAATGAAGGTTCCTTCAAAGAACATTTCGTTTGATTTTCACAGCCCAAACAAGCCTAAGGAAGGGATGCGCGTAACAAATGCCTTCATGGGAGAGCCCATTTCCTGGAAGCATGAGGATCACAAAATCCTCTTAAGTAAGGATACTGAATTTGAAAAAGGTCAGGAATACCAACTCATCATTGAGTACCAGGGATTACCTGTAGATGGCTTAATAATTTCTAAAAACCAGCACAAGGATCACACTGCATTTGGCGACAATTGGCCCAACAGAGCCCACCATTGGTTTCCTTGTACTGACCACCCTGCTGATAAGGCAACTGTGGAGTTTGTGGCAACCTATCCCAAAAAATACCGACTCGTTGCCAATGGAAACCTGATATCCGATTCTGTACAGAGTAGGAATACAAGGCACTGTCATTGGAAAAGCAGTACCGTTTTACCTACCAAAGTAATGGTTATTGGATTAGCTGAATTTGCTGTATCTGATCCATGTATCACCCATGGAATTGAAGTGAACAGTTGGGTTTTCAATCAGCAACAGCAGGACGGCTTTCATGACTACGCACCAGCTTGCAATATATTGTCCTGGTACATTGAGAAGCTTGGCTCCTATCCTTTTGAAAAGCTGGCCAATGTGCAAAGCAAGACCCGGTACGGAGGTATGGAAAATGCTTCCTGTATCTTTTATTACGAAGCATCAGTAAACGGTGAGCAGGGAGTAAATAATCTTATTGCTCATGAAATAGCACATCAGTGGTTTGGCAACTCGGTCAGTGAAATGGACTGGGAACATATATGGCTAAGCGAAGGATTTGCTACCTACCTCACTAATTTGTACATACTGGAACACGATGGTAAGGAGGCCTTTAAAGCACAAATGCTAAGGGATAGAGAAAAAGTACTCGGCTTTCATAAACGCTATAAGGCTCCCGTTGTAGATACACTAGTACCAGACCTTAATATGTTACTCAATCCAAACTCCTATCAAAAAGGAGCTTGGGTACTTCATATGCTGAGGCAGGAAGTTGGCGATAGCACATTTTGGCAAGGACTGAGAGTGTACTACGAATGGAACAAACTTGGAAATGCCACTACCAATGACTTCAAAGAAGCTATGGAGCGTGTAAGTGGTAAAGACCTCACTGCATTTTTCCAGCAATGGTTGTATACACAAGGACACCCGCTATTGAAAGTAAATTGGAAAAAGAAAAAGGACGGTACCGTAGAAATTGAGCTCATACAGCAACAGGAAGAGCTGTTTCAAATAGAAGTAGCAATTGTTTTGAAGGGCGAAGAATTTGAGAATGGAAAACTAGTAAGGGTAGAAAAGCGCAAGACTACCGTTTCAATCGAGGCCCCCGGAGAAAACTTTGTGGTGAACATAGATCCTGAAGTGAATCTAATGTTTGAATTGGACGGTTCTTCAGAAAAGAAGTAAGAACCTTTTAAGAGATCTTAACTCTTATTCTATAAATGGGAAAAAGATTTCAAACTTGGGTTGAAATCTAAGGTCAGAATTACTTGGTACCGTGAGTATCTCCTTCTACTTCAACGTAGTTCTCATAAAACTCTTGGTCTGCCTTACTAGCTTGTTTTCCTTCGAAATAGCTATTCCAGAAGTATATAAGCGACAAAACCAACAATACATTTACGGCTACCAGGGTAAGCTCCATGACCAATCCCTGAAATTTGAAATTTTTGATTTTACTAAACATTCCCAAAAACTTATTGCTTCACGTACTACTATTCAAGAATGGTTCCAAGAACCGATGGTAGCACCCAAACGCTAAAAACCGTAACGAAAATAGGCCTTAATCTGACAATTAAGATATTTTGTGTATCAACTGTGGTGAATTAAAATGTTAAGTCCGTACTTGGTACTTTAAAATCATCCATGAAACACAAGTATCTCTTACTCACAAGCTTACTCAGTTTCTTCGCATGTATTAGCCATGGTCAGGACTTAAAGTTAAAATCATTTGCCAACGGCTATGACCAACCGGTGGGCCTTGAAAATGCTGGCGATCACAGGCTCTTTGTTATTGAACAGGCAGGTGTTATTCAAATAATTGATAGCTCAGGTACAAAAAATACTAAGCCTTTTCTTGATATAAGAGCTAAAGTATATAACCGAGGAAATGAACAGGGACTACTGGGGCTGGCCTTTCACCCCCAATACACTGAGAATGGATTATTTGTGCTCAACTATACCAAAAGTGGTGGCACCACTGTAATAGCCGCTTACCAGGTAAGCAATGATGCCGATATAGCTGATCCAAATAGTGAAAAAGTACTTTTAGAAATTGACCAACCCTACGCTAATCACAATGGAGGTGGAATAGCTTTTGGCCCGGACGGCTACTTGTACATAGGAATGGGTGACGGTGGATGGGCAGGTGATCCTAAAAAAACCGGCCAGGATAAAAAATCGCTGCTGGGTAAAATGTTGCGCATTAAAGTGGAAGAAAATGGTTCTTACAGTATTCCCAAGGACAATCCTTTTGCTGGCAACAGTGACTACTTACCAGAGATTTGGGCCATGGGAGTTCGCAACCCCTGGCGGTTTTCATTTGATTCATTTAATGGAGACCTGTGGATAGCTGATGTAGGACAAGACAAGTGGGAAGAAATCGACTTTCAATCAGGAAAAAGCAACGGAGGCGAAAACTATGGATGGCGATGTAGAGAAGGAAACCATGACTACCTTCCCGGTGACTGTCCGTCTGGTACAGTACTAATAGATCCGGTTTACGAATATGCAAACAACAATAGTGAAGGATGTTCTGTAACAGGTGGCTACGTGTATAGAGGTACGCAGTATGCCTCACTGTTCGGAGCCTATTTATTTACTGACTTCTGCACCGGTAACATTTGGCTTACGCGAAAAAAAAATGGAAAATTCAATACTACTCTTGTTGATCAGTTTAAAAGAAACAACTACTCAAGCTTTGGAAAAGACGTAAACGGAGAACTCTATCTATGTGAAAGAGAAACGGGCAATATTGTGAAGCTAGTAGTTTCTGAATGTAAACCTATTGCTCATTTCAATGGCATACAGGACAGTGTTGTATGGATTAAAGGCTCAAGCCTGGAGGCTGCAAAAGGCAATGGCTTCAGTTACGATTGGTATCTGGACGGAAATAGCCTGAATAACAGTACGAATACGATAGTTCCAGAATCAGCCGGAACATATAGCTGTATTGTTAAAAACCTTAGGGGATGTGCGGACACTGCTACCCTCTTTATTAAAAGTGTAGTGCCTACGAGTACTGACATGGTATCACTGGGAAATGCTTCCATATATCCCAACCCAGTAAGCGAAACGCTCAACATCATCATTCCAAGGCAATGGCCATCCCTGGATGCCATTGAAATACTGGATTTAAGCGGAAAGCAGGTACTCATAAGAAAAAGCAGTCCATTAATGAATAAGAGGGTCAGCTTAAAGGTAGCGGCTTTACCTGAGGGAAACTATCTGCTGAGAATACGGTCACATACCGTACAATGGAGCTATCCCGTAACGGTAAAACGTTGAATTCATCGAAGCTCTTTTTGCATACATGCTAAAATTCTATGGAAACCTACAATCAAACACTTATCGATTGATAAAATAATTTCATCGTTGAAATAATTAAATTCAACTGAATTATGATGTAATTCGTCTCAACAAACAATGAGATGAATATGCAACGAACACTACTAATCTTAGTTTTACTCGGCCTCCGTCTGAGTTCAACCTTCGCGGGAGACATTCCTGTATATAGAAAGTATCAATGGGATAAGGCCGGAGCCACAACAACAGATATTACCAACTGGCCCATAGTTAATATGGGGCAATTTGGCTGCGATGCTTCAGGTACACATTCCAACAATGACGCCCTTGAAAAAGCTATTGAGGCCTTGGGAGAAACAGGAGGCATAATTCAGTTCAAGGGAGGAGAGTACCTCTTCACAAAAAGTATTCATATTCCCTCCAACATTGTTTTAAAAGGAAACGGAGCATCAACCGACTTAGTCTTTGACCTGGAGGAAGAAGGTCATGCTATTCGTTTTACGGGGGCAGTCTCTAAAAATGTGTTACAGCTCACTGAAAATGGCACTAAGGGACTGAACTACATTGAAATTGCAAACGGACAAGAAATTGAGGCTGGAGATTTTCTCAAAATAGTGGTTGCCAACTCCGAATTGGCATTCTCTGACTGGGCCAGGAACTCTATTGGTCAAATAGTTCAGATTAAGCAAATTGAAGGAAATCGCGCATACTTACATGAAACACTCAGGCTTAATGTACCTCTTGAAACAGCTCTGGTTACCCAAATAATACCTGTAAAAAATGCCGGCGTTCAGTGTTTGGCAATTTCAAGAAGAGACCAGGATGAAGCGCTCACCAGCACCATACAATTTGAAAATGCGATGCAGTGCTTTGTACGAAACATCAGAAGCAGCTATAGCAATTTTGCTCATGTCGAGATAAGCAAGTCAAGCCACATTACCGTAGAAGGGTGTCAGTTTCAAAAAGCCCATCAGTACGGGGAAGGTGGTCAAGGCTATGGAGTTGTATTACAGTATACCAGTGGCGACAACCTTATTCAAAACAACATTTTTGAAGAGTTGCGACATGCGGTTTTACTACAGGCTGGAGCCAATGGCAACGTAGTGGCGTATAACTTCTCCATTTTTCCCAACTGGGACCAACCCGGATTCCCCAGTGATGCTGCCGGTGATATTGTATTGCATGGAAATTATCCCTTCGCCAATTTATTTGAAGGAAACGTAGTTCAAAATATAGTGGCTGATAACTCACACGGCAAAAACGGATACCACAATACCTTCTATAAAAATGAAATAGACTTATACGGTTTGTTTGCTAACCCTGGCGCCATTGACTCGCTAAACCTTGTTGGCAATAACATCACCAATAGACTCTTCTTAAAAGGGAATTACATCATTTATGGAGAAGGACACTATGAAAATTACAATTTGGTAAAAGACGATCTAAAGCCGAGAAATTCATCGTCGCTGTCTGAAACAAGTCTGTTTCTAAGTGAGATGCCCACCTTCATCACCAACTCCAGCGGAAAGAAGGATGGTTCTCGCATTGAAGCAGAAAACCGTTACTATGCCAAGAGTCCTGTTTTGTGTGGTAGCTATACACCCCATAACGAGGATGAAAGAGAAAAAGATAAAAACGAAACTGAAGACACCAAAACAACTTCTGTTGGAGATTTAGAACCAGAAAGTTGGTCTGTATTCCCAAATCCAGCTACAAACAATATTCAAATTGAAGGAACAATTCCCGATCAAATAATACTCACGCAATTAAATGGTAGTACTGTTTACCACTCTGAAGGTTCTACTACACTTTCAGTTGGGCATTTGCCCCGAGGTATGTACTTGCTTAAGATTAGAGATCAAGAAGGCCGCTCTGCATATAAGAAATTGCTACTTAACTAAACCTTGTTGATACTTAAGCGTGAGAATACGTTTTACGGAAGCTTCTATTTGGAGGGCGAAATCATCGTCCTCCTTTATTTTTTCAATGGCTTGATTTACCACTGTCTCAACATCCAATGGCATTAAAATAATATCACAGCCTGCCTGCATAGCCAAAAAACCAGCCCCTTCAATATTTGAAACAGCTCCCATATTGAGTGCATCAGTAATTACAAGTCCCTTAAACCCCAAACTATCTCTAAGCAAATCTGTTACCACCAACTTTGAACAGGTGGCCGGCATGTCAGAAGCATAAGGATTGTTTCTAATGGCAATATGTCCTACCATAACACAAGGAGCTTCTAAAGCTATCATTCTGGAGAATACGTCCAGTTCCTTAAAGTCACCATTGATGTATACTAATTTCTTATGTGAGTCACCCTCAACATTCCCGTGCCCGGGAAAATGCTTAATCACTGGTAGGATGCCATCATCCAGGCTTCTTCTCATAAAGACTTGCGAAAGCCATACTACTGAGTCAACATTTTTTCCAAGGCTCCTATGACCAATTACCTCATTTTCCGGAGTAAGGTCACAAACAGGGGCATAATTCACCGTCACTCCCAAATCCATCAAATGAGAATCAATCAGGTTTACTGCTGAATCCATCATGGCAGAATCCTTTAGAGAGTTTGTTTTTGCAAAGGACTCAATGTTCTTGAGCTTGTACTGCATTAAGGAAGGTTCCGCATCTATAGAGTAAAGTAGAGGAAAGCTTGTCAGGGTGTCAAAGCCCTTTTTTAGCACCTTAAACTCATCTGCTGTCCCACCTAGAAAAATAATTCCACCTGCCAGATCTTCTTCCAATAGCCTGCGTAGTTCTGCATCTTTTCTACCATTACTTCCCGCTGCCAAAAACACCATTTGCCCTACTCTTTGCCGGGTGGTTAGTGAGTTGAATATAGAATCTACCGCCATCTGAACATCTTTGGATGGCTCTGAAATGGCCTTCAGATTCAGTTGAGCGCTCAACTCTAAACTAACAAAGAGGAGCAGCGAGACTAGGGAGACAATAGGTTTCATAAATCAGATTGGCAAAATTGAAGCCTTAGATAAGATTATCACAAACTATTTCTACACGTTCTTTGCGCGATGTTTGGCCCAGCCTATATAAAAGAGTACAAAACCAATTTCAAATTGGCCTATCCTGTAATACTTGGACAGATAGGTCATATGGCCACCCAAATAGCCGATAGTATCATGGTGGGGAGCCTGGGAGCCGAAGTGCTTGCTGCATCCTCTTATGCTGGGATGCTCTTTCTGGTCATTCTTCTCACGCTCATTGGCTTGGCAACTGCCCTTACCACGCTTGTGGGTAAAGCCCGTGGAGAAGGCTCCGATGAAGCAGTTGTTCAAATTCTTGGAAACTCCTTTTGGGCTGCCCTATTCTTTTCCGCCCTTAGTGTAGCAGCATCTCTTTTGGCTCGTCCCTTACTTTACCATTTAGGTCAGGAACCTGAGGTAGTTGATATTGCCCTCCCCTATTACAGCATACTATGCTGGTCGGCCATTCCGCTAATCGTTTTCTTAAGTTTAAAACACTTTATTGAAGGATTGGAATGGACCAAACCGGGTATGGTGGTAAGCATTCTGGCAAATGGCATTAACATTCTGCTCAACTATATTCTCATCTACGGTAAACTGGGATTTAATGCCTACGGTATTGAGGGCGCAGGTTACGCTACTCTCATCTCAAGAGTATTTATGGCCATTGCACTTGTATTGCTTGTCTTGAGCCATTCACGATTAAGCCCTTATAAAAGGGCTTTAATTCACTTTAAGTGGAGCATTAAACGTCTAAAGGAGTTATTCACTATCGGCATTCCCATTGGCTTGCAATACCTGCTTGAAGGGGGAGCCTTTATAGCCGGCACCATTATAGTCGGTTGGCTAGGTGCTGCGCATTTGGCAGCCCATCAAATAGCCTTAAGTGTATCTTCATTTACGTATATGTTTGCCATGGGGCTTGGGGCCACCGCCACTATACGAATTAGCAATCTTAGTGGCGCCGGTAAAATTGCTCAGTTAAAAATTGTGAGCTACTCACTACTCGTAATGATGATAGTTGTAGAAAGCGCTTTTGTAATAGCCATAATTGCTTTACAGAAAGTGCTGCCTGGCTTTTATGTAGACGAGCCGGACGTAATACTCATTGCTGGCAAACTGTTGGTAATCGCTGCTTTCTTCCAACTTTCAGATGGCATACAGGTGCTTGCCATGAGTGCTTTAAGAGGACTTTCAGATGTCAAAATCCCGACGTGGATTGCGCTTTTAGCCTATTGGGTCATTTCCATTCCAGTGGGTTATTTCATTATGGAGTATAGCCCTCACCTGTCAAAAGGAATTTGGTTTGGCTTCCTCATTGGCCTATCTATCGCAGCAGTGTTGCTTACACTTAGGTATAAGCTCTTATTGGCGCGATTGGAACAATCTGTTTCCGTTGAAAACAAGCACCCATAGGCTATTTTTGAAGCATGTTTTCTTTGAAAAGACTTCCCATCCTACTGTTTGTTACACTGACAGTACTGCATAGCTGTGCGCCCGAAAAACCTGTTAAAACAGAGACCAGAACAGCAACTCCTAAAATATCGAAGTTGCTAAAGCCTAAAAATGACCTTAGGGTAACAGAATCACAGGTTCCCGTTTTAGTAGAGATTGAAACCGAAAACCTTTCTAAGGTAGATTCAATAGCGGTTTTCATGAAGTCTAAAAGGCTATTAACCCTGCAGCCTAATGAGAAAACAATGTTGCCTGTTACCAATCTTCCAGTTGGTAGGCAGCAACTTCTGGTTTCTGTTTATAAGAACGACGGAAAGAGGGAAAACAAAATTGCCAATCTCAGTATACTGAGTGATATCGTTCCTGAGGTATCTGGATTTGAAATTGTGAAAGAATACCCTCACAATACGGGTTCCTATACACAAGGTCTATTGTTCCATGAAGGCTCCTTATATGAAAGCACTGGGCAAAGAGGTGAATCAAAGCTGTTGAAGGTAGAACTTGAGACCGGAGACTTTTTGCAAGTCCACGACCTGCCTAACACCTATTTTGGCGAAGGACTAACGCTTTGGAACAACGAGCTTATTCAAATTACCTGGACTTCTTCAACAGGCTTTGTATACGACCTCGAAAGTTTTGAATTAAAGAGGTCCTTCTCCTATTCAGGACAAGGCTGGGGACTCACACATGACGGAAACCACCTAATAATGAGCAATGGAACTAATGAAATTACTTTCCTGGACCCTGAAACACAAAAGCCGCTTAGAACCATACAGGTAAATGACAACAAAGGGGCTGTAAAAGAGCTCAACGAATTGGAATACATCAATGGCGAGATATGGGCCAACTATTATGCTATGAATGTTTTTAAGGTGATTAGGATTGACCCTAAAAACGGAAAGGTGCTAGGCTACATCAACTTCACCGGAATTTTGGATTCTAAAGACCGACATCCAACTATTGATGTATTTAATGGAATTGCCTACGATGCCGAATCCGACAGACTATTTGTAACTGGAAAGTACTGGCCTAAGCTCTATGAAGTAAAAATTGTGGACTTAAATTAAAACGGCTTTCCATGGGATGACTTGATCGCCATTCTTGCAATTGCCGGAAAATACTTCAAGGTTCCAATAAGGCGTAACGAGAATTTTTCATCAAAAAACCAAGACTGAAAACGTCTTCCTCGCCGAACGCGCGATCTAAATTGCTTATTCCACTGCCTTATATATTGCTTTTCCATACCAGCTTGGTCAGACTTACCGTCTAAAAAACCTTCAATGGCTTCAACAGCCAGTTTAGAGCCGTGCATGGCCATACTCATTCCATTACCTGTAAGTGGTGTTATCATGCCTGCCGCATCTCCCGACATTAGCAAATGATTGAAAACCTGTTCTTTTTCGCCAAATTCAATTTGAGAAATGGTAAGAGGTTCTGAAAACAACTTCTTTTTTCCTTCAATACGATCTCTGAGAAAGTTGTTTTGAAAAAGTACTTCAGTCTCCATCTTCTCAATATCACCTCGGTACCGCTTTAAAACTGCTGCACTTACCAAATAGCAAAAACAGGACTTCCCCTCTTCAATCCTACTAATTCCGGCATATCCCTTTTCAAACAGATGCAGTTCTATATTCTCCGGTGTAATGTCTGACTCTATGTGATACTTAATCCCTACAAAATTGTTTTCCTTGTCCTTTAGCTTCTTAATAAAAGGGCGTTTCAGCTCTTTGTCTAATCTACTCCTTTTACCAAAAGCTCCAATGGCAGTTTTGGCATGAATTTCACCATACTCATTGTGCAATACATGAAGCTTGGTTTTCTTATCAAACTTTAGCCTATCAATGCTCAGGCCTCTAAGCATAATCACCCCGCTCTCCAAAGCCAGATTGGCCAGGGCATTGTCAAGCGTATACCTGCTTATGCCAAAACCACCTTGAGGCAGACGCACGTCCAACTTTTTGTTTTGCGGATGCGTAAGCGTAAAATGATTGATCATTGGGAGTTCCATAGAATCAAGAGGCAGTCCCAAGCCCTTTAAAAACTCCCATGATTCCATTGAGATGTACTCACCGCACACTTTGTGAAATGGGTAATGATTTTTTTCTATGAGTACAACTGAACGTCCTTTTGAAGCCAGTTGGATAGAAGCCGTAAGTCCAGCAAGACCGCCACCGATAATCGCACAATCGTAAGTTGAATTCATCCTTAATTTTCCGCAATAATAATCCATCTAAAGGCCCAACGCCAAGTAAGCCTTGCCTGCTTCCAACTAAATTTCTTTAGCAAGGAAATAAGGTCTTCTCTTTTAAAGCCTCTTTGAACAGAAAGTGGCGCATCGTTTTTTACCAGGTAGGAATTAGAAAAGAACCTGGTAAGCAGCTTAATACTATGGTAGGCCAGGAAATGCCTGTGTAGATCGTTTACGATAAGATATCGGGCCAGGCGTCTCTTAGTTTGAATTAGGTTTTCGAGTTGATCGCCATACAAGTGATGGCAAAAAAGAGCGCTAATGGCAATATCAAAGGAACCCTTCTTCTGATCGGCAAAATCACCTTGAACGTATCGAATGCTTTCATGGGCATTGTGTTTCTTAGCATAGGCTATAGCATCTTCCAAAATGTCGACACCAGTAAGCTCAACTTTATAGTTATTCTTCTCTGCCCAGTGGGCAATTGCCCTTAAGGTATCTCCACCTCCACAGCCCAGGTCAACGATAGTCCACACCCTACTCCTATCTGTTTTAGTAATTTGCTTAATGCCCCATAGAGTATTTACATGTCCGCCCAGGTATTTATTAATGATATCCAGTTCGTAAAGATTGCGCCACAAAGCTTTCTGGGGTATCCCCTCCTTGTCCAGCAATTCTTCTTGGGTACTCCTACTTTTCAAACTCATTTGAGATACTAATGAGCAGAGGTTTGCTCAATCAAACATGACTCCAGGGTAAGCCCCGGTCCAAAACCGGCTGCGAATATGAGTTCATCTTTGTTCGGATCAATTTTGTCCCACATTTCCTTGAGTACAAATAGTATGGTGGGAGATGACATGTTCCCATAATTTCTAAGAACATTTCTGGAGTAATTCAGATCGTCCTTTTCCAGGGTCATCACATCTTCTACCGCATCCAATATTTTCACTCCTCCAGGATGCAGGGCCCATTTGCCAATGTCTTCTTTCTCAAGATCCAAGGTAGAAAGGCAACCTTGCATCAAAGGAAGTACACCTTCCTTTACAAGTCCAGGAATGTAGCTGGTAAGGCGCATTTTGAAAGCATCATCCCCTATTTCCCAAGCCATGTCCCCCATACCTTTAGTCATTAATCTACTAAAGAATCGTTTTAATTTCCAATGCCCGCCTGGCCTTGGTTTGCTACTTATGGTAATGGCAGCAGCACCATCAGAGAATATAGCATTTGCCCTAAGGTTATCTTCCGTTACATCTTTCATAAAATGAATGGAACAAAGCTCCACACATACTATAAGCACCCTGGCGTTTGGCTCTGACCTACACAGGCTATCTGCAATCCGCATGGCGTGAAACGCAGCATAGCAGCCCATAAAGTTTACCGATAGACGAATAACATCATCGCTCAAACCCAACCTTTGCATTAATTGAATTTCAAGTCCTGGAGCCGACATTCCGGTACAGCTTACCGTAATGATGTGGGTTATAGACTTGATCTCCATATCATGGAGGGCGTTTACCGCTGCCTTTATGGCCAGTTCCGGAGCTTCTTCTGCAAACAATTGCATCCTTCGGCTCATAGATGCCTGTTGGCCATTAAAAAGGTAATGAGCTCCATTTTTCAATGAGAAATCAGGGACCACGCTATGCCTTTGATCAATTGCCGACTTTGCATAGAGTATTCTAATCAAACGATCAACTCTATCGTCTGCACCAACATATCCTCGCATGAAGTTGGCAATCTCGTCCTGTGTGTACTTATATTCAGGTACCGCAGTACCTATTGAAGTGATATAACTCATTCGCTGTATAAGAAGCCAATAACCATTGAACCTAATTTAAGGTTCTTAATTGTAGAGGCTACATTTAATTCCACGTAATTGCGGGGCTCAAGCACACGCTCTGTCAATATTATGGAGAAATTTTCAAACGCAGTAACACTCCTCAGAATTCCATTTTCGGTATTTCTAATGCCGATTTTTTGGTTTGCTTTTATCCATGTGGAGTGGAACGAAGCTAGCCTTATAAATGCGATTGTGGTCTTTTTGATTCTACATTTATTGGTATATCCGGCAAGTAATGGTTACAATTCATACTGCGATAAGGATGAAGAAAGTATTGGCGGCCTTGAGAAACCTCCGGTAGTAAACGAATACCTCATTTATTTAGTGGTGGCCTTTGACATCCTGGCGGTTGTATGCAGTGTATTCCTCAACCTGTCTTTTGCCATTGCCATACTTGCCTATTTACTGGTATCAAAGGCTTACAGCTGGCCGACCATAAGGCTGAAAAAATTTCCAATAGCCAGCACGGCGATTGTAACGCTCTTTCAGGGAGCATTCACATATTACATGGTTGTTTTGGGCATAGAAGGAAGTTTTGAATGGAGCACCAATTATGTTTTACCTGCCATTGTAAGTACACTATTTCTTGCGGGCTCCTATCCCATAACCCAAATTTATCAGCACTCAGAAGACGGACGGCGCGGTGACAGAACGCTAAGCATTATGCTGGGAATCAAAGGTACTTTCTTCTTTGCCGCCACTATGTTCGTCCTGGCATCAGTCTTAATGGCCTATTGGCTACAAGACCTCATAGCCATTGGAATCTACTTTGTTGTAACTGCCCCCGTGGGTATGTTCTTTAGCAAATGGATGCTAAACTCATTAAAAAATAGAGAAGCAGTGAATTTTTCAAATACCATGAGAATGAATAAAATATCATCCTTGTGCATGAGTGCGACTTTTGTTCTTATCAAGGTTTATTTGGAACTTTTTGCAGTTCAATGAACTATTTGAATCCTTGAATTGTACTTAGTCCAATCAATTATTAATGGCATTAAGATGAAAAGGATTATTCTGGTAGCGGTAATGTTTGCAACCGTGTTCAGTTTAAGCGCACAAGAAGCTGATAGCAAAAACTCATACATGATGAGTGATTTGTCATTGGGAGCGAATACTGACATTTTTGTTGGAGCACTTTCGTTTCAAAGACTCCATACGGTGGTGAATGACAAACTACACCTTGGCTATGGTTTGAGACTGAACTATCATCAAGCCAGCGATCAGAACTACATCACGGCCCCTTTTGAATTTACCGCCGAAGAAAAAATTGATACGCTGCGCATGTCCACTATCAACACGTTAAGTCTTAGCGCCAATATCCACCTGGCCTTTTCAGTAACACCTAAGCTATTAGTGGGTTTTAATATTGATGCCATAGGACTAAGCTTTGGAGCTGAGCAGGATGCTAATATTCGTTACCTGTATTCCGATCCAAGCGCAGCTGATGTGCTCACTAAGGCAAAACCTACTTCGGCCAACGTTTTACTGGTAGGAGATAATGACATAGGCACTCTTAACTCGGAATTCTATGTAAGATACAAAGTAGGTGGCAACCTTTATTTACGACCAGGATTTTCTTTCTTCTTCTCAGAATACACCACAACCATAGCTGGCTCAGACGACAACAACCGATTTAGGAACAAAATTGGCTATCCGTTTTTAGCAGTTAGCTACAGAATCTAAAAACACAAGCAGTCATGAGAAACACATTATTTGCATTGGCCCTGATAGTGGCCCTACCCCTTTACGCCCAAAACAAAACGATCAACGCATCAAAATCAAAAGTTGAGTTCACTATTCAAAACGCAGGTCTCGACGTAGATGGAACATTTTCAAAGATTTCCGGAAGTGTAAACTTTGATGCAGCCAACCTAGGAGCAGCCAAAATTGAAGCGACTGTAGATGTAAGTACCATCAATACTGGGATTGACATGAGAGACAAGCACCTTCGCGAAGAAGACTACTTTGAGGTAGAAAAATATCCTACCATGAAGTTTGTAAGTAGCTCAGTTGCCAAATCCGGTAGTGGGTACTCTGTAACTGGAAATCTTACCATTAAAGACGTTACTAAAACGGTTACAATTCCGTTTACTGCCAGTACTGCTGGAACGGCTGTTACACTCAAAGGAACCTTTGAGATAGATCGTAGAGACTATAATGTAGGTGGTAACAGCTGGATTATGGGAGACGATGTAGAAATAAAGCTTGAGGTGGTAGCGGGTTAATCTCTTTCCCCACCATCTCTCAACTTATCGAGGAGGAAGTTCAGATGAATGGCTTCTTCCTCGCTTAATATCTTCAACTGATTTATGTGGGCATTAATCAGTGGCTCCAGTTCATCAATCAAATCCAAGCCAGAATCGGTAATTACAATGTCAGCATTCCTTTTATCTTTCGGATTGACCGTTTTCTGCACATAACCTTTCGCACACAGTTTATCTACCAACCTTGATGCGTTTGACATCTTGTCCATCATACGCTCAATGAGAAGGTTCACATTGGCAGGATTAGGCCTTTGTCCCCTTAGAATTCTAAGAATATTATACTGTTGAGTAGTGAGACCAAAAGGCTTCATTACCTGCTGAATCCGCTGCCCCCGAAAGTACTGGGTGTAGAGAATGTTCACTTCAAGCTTATGGTATTCACTACCAAAGCTGCTTTTGATCTCATCTTCTAATCTCATGCTGCTTAATATTGATTCAACAATGTGGCGGTAAAATTAGATGTTACTACATACGTTTCAAAATCTAGTCGACCCGTTGTCAAAAATGAACACATGATAACGGCCCTAATTCTTACCGGAATTGCGTTAACAGTCTATTTAATTGGACGAAACAAAAAATCACGAAAACCAAGGGAATACCCTCCTATGGAGGCTTCTTCGAAGCGGATTCTACAGGATAAGGTTGTTTTCTACTCCAAGCTCAACTCAACTGAGAAAGTACAATTTGAACAGCGCATTCTTCATTTCATTGCTACAACTAAAATCACCGGAGTACAGGTAGATGTAGCCCTGGACGACAAACTTCTGGTAGCTGCGGGTGCCATTATTCCAGTATTCCATTTTCCAGGATGGGAATACTTTAATCTTAATGAAGTGCTCTTATACCCTGGCCTCTTTGACGAAAATTTCAATACTGAAGGGCGCGGCAGAATGATTAGCGGAATGGTAGGTAGAGGAGTAATGGAAGGCAAAATGATTTTGTCAAAAAAGTCTCTACACCTGGGCTTTGACAACACCACAGATAAAAAGAATGTGGCTATACATGAATTCATTCATCTTATTGATAAGGCTGATGGGCAAATTGACGGTGTTCCTTCTCTATTAGTCAATAGAGCGTTTGCCCTGCCCTGGCTAGAACTCATCAGACATAAAATCAAGGAAATAGAGCGGAAAAAATCTGATATCAACTCATACGGTGCTACCAGTGTAGAAGAGTTTTTCCCTGTATCTGCTGAGTATTTTTTTGAACGCCCCAAACTGTTAAAAAGAAAACACCCTAAGCTCTACGCAGAATTAGAGGAGATTTTTATACCCGAACGGGCAAAGAAGACTACCTAGTTGACTGCCACCAGCTCCAGCTCAGGTATAGAGATGGCATCCAGCTTTTCAATCACTTGGTTTTTATGCGCTTCATATACTTCTCTGTATTCTTCACGCACAGGCTCTGCAGGAGGCATCTTCACTCTTAAGGCATCTACCTGCCTTCCATTAAGCCAAAAGCGGTAACAAACATGTGGACCAGTAGCCAGACCTGTACTTCCCACATACCCTATTACCTGCCCTTGCTGCACCTGCACTCCTCTGCGAATGCCTGATGCTATTTTTTGCATATGTAGGTATTGCGTTGTATAGGTGCTATTATGCTTCACTTTTACATAGTTTCCATTGTACTTAGAAAACTGTGCTTCTATTACCGAGCCGTTTGCAGTTGATACAATAGGAGTTCCATAAGGTGCCGCATAATCGGTACCAAAATGTCCCTTTACTTTACCCGTAACAGGATGCTTTCTTCGCAAAGAATAGCGACTACTGATTCTACTGTATTTTACCGGAGCCTTTAAGAAGGTGGCCCGGCAGCAATTGTTGTTTTGGTCAAAGTAGTCTCCCTGTTGTTCTTCATGTTCAAACCACACTGCATAGTAGTCCTGACCGTAGTGGTTGAACACCGCTCCATGAATCTTTGACACGCCAATTGACTTACCGTCAACGAACTTCTCGTCATAGATTACTTTAAACCAGTCTCCTTTTTGAATGCGGTAAAAATCTACTGCCCAGGCATACACTTCCGCCAACTCAATTACCAGCGTTGGGCTTGCATTCTGCTCATCCAGAGTTAAGTACATAGAGCTATTAATCACTCCACCTGTTTGCCTTGTTTCGGTTACTATGGGTTTTACACCACGTGTAGCCTTCACAGTAGAGTCAAACTCATATACTACATAGTCAGTATTGTCAATTTCATAAATGAAGTATTTTGCTGTATGTGCCGAATCTTTGTTTAATAGCAAGGTGTACTTCTTCCCGGCTTTCATGTAGCGTACATCAAAAGTGTCCTTCAACCTTCTTCCTATGTCATCAAGTTGTAAGGCAGTAACACCATGAGGAAAAAGGATGTTGTGCAAAAACTGGTTCTTCTCAATCTCTCCTTCTTCTACATCAAAGTCATCAGCATTTATTCCATAAACAATATTGGGTTCTACTTCAGGTATCACTTCTTCGGCCAAAGTATCTACTTCTTCAATCTCAACCCGTTCAGCCCCCAGGGTCCAGCTGTATTTACCGTCTAAATCAAAACCGAACCAAATCAGAGTGAGCAAAAGCCACAAGCCCACTATTGAAATCAAAATCCACTTAAGTCTGCTATTCAAAAGAAGTCGTTTTTACTACATCTAATAACTAAACAAAGTTGCTTTTATGATATCCCGCGAGCGCAAATCTTTATCCACACGGCTTTGACAAAAGCTTTTGAGCAGAAGGTGTACATCAAGTAAACTTGTTGACTTCTAATTTGAGGTAAAATGGCTCCAAACAATTACGACGAAAGCAGTATTAAGTCACTGGACTGGCGCGAGCATATCAGGTTACGACCGGGTATGTACATTGGTAAATTAGGAGACGGTACTTCACCTGATGATGGTATTTACATCCTGATTAAAGAGGTTATTGACAACTGTATTGACGAGTACCAAATGGGTTTTGGTAAATCAGTAGAGATATCCGTAAGCGACCATGAGGTGAAGATACGCGACTACGGTAGAGGCATTCCTCTGGGAAAAGTAGTAGACGTAGTCTCTAAGATTAATACCGGTGCCAAATACGACTCAAAGGCCTTTCAAAAATCAGTGGGGCTAAACGGTGTAGGTTCTAAAGCGGTAAATGCACTTTCGTCAGTCTTCAAGGTGCGTGCCGTGCGTGAAGGACAGCAAAAGCAGGCTGTGTTTGAGCAAGGTGTTTTGGTGGAAGACAATCCGGTAAGCAGCACTACTGAGAAAAATGGTACGGAAGTAACGTTTACGCCAGATGCTACTGTATTCAAAAATTTCAGATTCAGGCCTGAATACCTTGAAGAGCAGATACTGAACTATGCCTACCTTAATGCTGGACTGTCCATTTACTTTAACGGGCAAAAATTCTATTCAAGAAAAGGACTTTATGACCTGCTTGAAAGAAAAACGCAGGATGCACCGGTACGCTACCCCATTGTTCATCTGGAAGGAGAAGATATAGAAGTGGCCTTTACCCATGGCGAGCAGTATGGCGAAGAGTGTTACTCTTTTGTAAACGGACAGAATACCACACAAGGTGGAACACACCTGGCAGCTTTTAGAGAAGCCATTGTAAGAACTGTGAGAGACTTTTACAACAAGAGTTTTGAGAACTCAGATGTACGTTCTTCCATTATTGCTGCAATCAGTATAAGAGTACAGGAACCCGTGTTTGAATCTCAGACCAAAACAAAACTTGGCTCTCTTAACGTAGCACACGACGGTCCAACAGTTCGTTCGTTTGTGAACGACTTTTTCAAAAAAGAACTGGACAATTTTCTACATAAAAACCCTACTACGGCCGAATTGCTTTTAAAGAGGATTTTACAATCTGAAAAGGAGCGCAAGGACATGGCTGGCGTAAAAAAACTGGCAAAAGACCGAGCTAAAAAAGCCAATCTGCACAATAAGAAACTACGCGATTGCAGAGTACATTACGGTGACGACAAAAATGAAGAGCGGCTCAATACCACATTGTTCATTACCGAGGGTGACTCGGCAAGTGGATCTATTACGAAAGCGCGTAATGTTCAAACACAAGCAGTATTCTCTTTAAGGGGAAAGCCACTCAACTGCTACGGTCTTAAGAAGAAAATTGTATACCAAAACGAAGAGTTCAACCTACTTCAGCACGCTTTGAACATAGAAGATGCTCTTGAAGATCTTAGGTACAACCGAATAGTAGTGGCCACAGATGCTGATGTGGACGGAATGCACATTCGCTTGCTCCTACTCACCTTCTTCCTTCAGTTTTTCCCTGACGTTGTAAGAAACGGGCATTTGTACATTCTTCAAACCCCATTGTTCAGGGTAAGGAACAAGCAAAAAACCCTTTATTGCTATTCTGAAGAGGAAAAGAAAGCGGCCATTAACGAACTGCGAGGCAATCCGGAAATCACACGATTTAAGGGACTTGGTGAAATCTCGCCTAGTGAGTTCGGACAGTTTATAGGTGAAGATATCAGGCTTGATCCTGTTGCCCTGGGGAAAAACACTTCAATACCAGAACTATTGAAGTATTACATGGGTAAAAACTCGCCAGATAGACAACAGTTTATCATTGGCAACCTGGTGGTGGAGAAGGATATTGAAGAAAATGCGGCTTAGAGACAACATTGAATAACGATACGAGAAGCAGATAGGATGAGCGAAGAATTTGAAAACGAAGAAGAACTTCCAAAAAACGAAGAAGAGCACTCGGAGAACAGCGAAGAACATCCAGCCGATGAAGAAGAACAAGAGCTGGAGCCCTATGAGGTAGCTCCTGTGCCCGATGGGCCCTTTGACCCTTCGCAGGAGCGCACCATTGATGCTCCGCTAAAAGCCATGTACAAGACCTGGTTTTTAGATTATGCTTCATACGTAATTCTAGAAAGAGCTGTACCTGCTGGCGACGATGGCTTAAAGCCCGTACAAAGAAGAATTCTGCATTCCATGCGCGAAATGGAAGATGGCAGGTTTCATAAAGTGGCCAACGTAATTGGCCAAACCATGCAATACCACCCACACGGTGACGCCGCCATTGGAGATGCACTCGTAAACCTTGGACAAAAGGACCTGTTAATTGATACACAGGGAAACTGGGGTGACATCCTTACCGGCGACTCTGCCGCAGCGCCAAGGTATATTGAAGCAAGACTTACCAAATTTGCCCTGGAGGTAGGTTTCAATGCCAAAACCACAGAATGGCAGCGCTCTTACGACGGAAGAAAAAACGAACCTGTTTTCCTTCCAATGAAGTTTCCATTGCTTCTGGCTCAGGGAGCTGAAGGAATTGCCGTGGGACTGTCAACAAAGATTCTACCGCACAACTTCAGAGAGCTGTGTAAAGCTTCCATTGACATATTAAAAGGTAGGCGATCCAACATATTACCTGATTTTCAAACGGGTGGCATGATGGACCCTTCTAACTATAGTGAAGGAAGGCGCGGTGGCAAAATACGGGTGCGTGCCAAAATTGAGCAAGCGGACAAGACTACCCTGCTCATTAAAGAAATTCCATACGGTACTACCACCACAAGTCTTATTGATTCCATTATCAAAGCCAACGACAATGGAAAAATCAAGATTAAAAAGGTAATTGACAATACTGCCAAAGATGTAGAAGTAGAGATTATCCTTGCCAAAGGTGTTTCTCCTGACCTTACGATTGATGCACTGTACAAGTTCACCTATTGCGAGGTGTCCATATCTCCCAACTGCTGTGTTATCGTTCATGATAAACCCGAGTTTCTGGGTGTAAATGAATTGCTCAATCACTGTACTTTCCTTACCAGAGATTTACTGAAGCAGGAGCTTGAAATTAAGCTGAGAGAGCTTGAAGACAAGTGGCATATGTCTTCTCTGGAAAAAATCTTCATTGAAAACCGCATTTACCGGGACATTGAGGAAGAAGAAACCTGGGAAGGCGTACTCACAGCTATTGACAAAGGGCTTGATCCGCACAAGCATCTGTTGATGCGTGAGGTTACTGAAGAAGACATCGTTAGGCTTACTGAAATTAAGATTAAGAGGATTTCCAAATTTGACTCCTTTAAAGCTGATGAGTACATCAAGGGGCTGGAAGAGGAAATGGACGCTACCAAACACAACATTGAGCATATCAACGACTTTGCTATTGACTACTTCAGCAAGCTGCTGGACAAATATGGCAAGGGCAAAGAGCGTAAAACTGAAATCAAGGAGTTTGACAACATTGACGCATCAGCTGTAGCTGTAGCCAATGAAAAGCTCTATGTAAACAGAAAGGAAGGCTTTGTAGGATATGGGCTTAAGAAAGACGAGTACATCTGTGATTGCTCTGATATTGATGACATCATTGTATTTCTACGCTCAGGCAAGTACACTATTACCAAAGTGAGTGAAAAGGCATTCATTGGTAAAAACATGATTCACGTAGACGTTTGGAAGAGAAACGATGAACGCATGGTTTACAATTGTGTGTATGTTGATGGAAAAACCGGAGTAGCCAGAGCCAAACGTTTCAACGTTACTTCAGCCACCCGCGACAGGGAATATGACGTTTCCAAGGGTAATCCCGGAAGTCGTGTACTCTATTTATCAGCCAATCCAAATGCCGAATCTGAGATCATTCATGTAGCACTTACTCCTGGAAGCAAGGCCCGAAAAAAGGTGTTTGACTTCAACTTTGGTGAGTTGGAAATTAAAGGACGTGGCTCTCAGGGAAACATCCTTACCAAGCATCCTATTAAAAAGATCTTCTTTAAGGAGAAGGGAGCTTCTACCATTGGAGGAAGAGACATTTGGTACGATGAAATTCTTGGAAAAATAAACACGGAAGAGCGTGGCAAATACGTGGGCAACTTTCAGACTGAAGACAAGATTTTGGTCTTGTATAAAAGTGGTGAGTACGAATTAACGGCCTTTGATGTGGCCAAAATTTTCCAGCCTGAGCATGTATACCATATTGAAAAATACAATAGCAATAGTGTGCTTAGCTGTATTTACTACGATGGCGATCTCAAAACGTACTACTACAAGCGTTTCCAAATTGAAACCCTGAGCCTGGACAAGAAATTTGGCTTTGTGGGTGAATCACCAACGGCCAATATGGTATTTGCGAGTACCAAGAAAAATGTTGTGGTAGAAATTAAAGAAGGTAGGTTCAAGAAAGACGCCGTGACCAAGCAAATCAATCTGGATGAAATGATTGATGTAAAAGGATGGAAATCCCGCGGGAATAAATTCAGTGAACGCGTATTTGATGCCAAACTGATTTCGTGTGAGGAATATGAAGAACCGGAACCCGATGCAGTAGTACAACCTGACGGACAAGGAGGTTTGTTATTTGACTGAGTTTTGCCTTAACAACAACTATGACCATCACTTGGAAGGCCTGTGCCTTTTCTGACCTGAATACTACAGAACTCTATGAACTTATGGTACTACGCCAGGAAGTGTTTGTAGTGGAACAGGATTGTCCCTATCTGGATGCGGATGGAAAAGACCTAAAGTCTTTCCATATAATGGGCTATGATAAAGGTGTTCTCGCCGCTTATGCGCGCGTGGTAGTGCCCGGTACTAGCTATGATGAAGTATCCGTTGGTAGAGTGATCGTAAAGATGCCCTATCGTGGCCAAAAACTGGGTGATGCGCTCATGTTGCAATGCCATGACTTGGTGGTCAAAAAATACGGTAAGGTTCCCATCCGCTTGTCAGCCCAGAGTCATTTGAAATCTTTTTACGAAGGTTTAGGGTACAGCCCCACTGGAAAGGAGTATTTAGAAGATGGCATTCCCCATATGGAAATGCTGGTGAAGCTATAACTCAGTTTTACCTTATTCACTCCATTTGCTGCGCCAGAGTACTCTAAACTACACAAACGATGACGTGGATGATAAAACTGGTAATAGGCAAAGCTTACCTGTTTTGGTGAGTATGTTAAGATGATGGCAAAAAAAAATGCCCCGTCAATGAGGTACTCAACGGGGCTTGAGATGTTAAGCTCAACGCATAACTTAGGAGGTCATGGGAGCAATTAACAAAAACGATTTTCAGGACTTCAAAAGTAGTATGTATGAACTCCCTCCTCGACTCGTTGAAAAGCATTTTTTCAACTATTAAGAATTAATTGCATTAAAAGCGCACATTTGAACCCTGAAATAAGCACTTTGAATGTCAATAAGAATTTTTGTTACCGGTGGCACCTTCGATAAGGAATATGATATGCTCAATGGCAATCTATACTTTAGAGATACTCACGTTAAGGAGATTCTGGAATTAGGTAGAAACCTTGTGGATGTGCGTATATCCACACTCATGATGATGGATAGTTTGGAAATGACTGACGATGAGCGACAAATAATTTTGTTTAACTGTCAGAAATGCAAGGAAGACCGGATACTGGTAACTCATGGAACTGATACCATGGCACAGACGGCTCAATTGCTGGGAGAAGCTAATATTGATAAAACTATAGTGCTCACCGGGGCAATGATTCCCTATAAGTTTGGTAGTTCTGACGGGCTCTTCAATTTGGGAAGTTCCCTGGCTTTTGTTCAGACCCTACCCAAAGGAGTTTACGTTTCAATGAACGGAATGTACTTTGACTGGAACAATGTGAAAAAGAACAGAAAGCTAGGTGTGTTTGAAACGCTTAGCTAAGGTTTGAGGCAAAAGGCTTCAATAAGCTCGGCCTCTTTGTCACAAAGAGGAATAAGCTCTGAGGCTTTGGCCAAGGCAAAATCCTGGAAATCAAAACCAGGAGCCACCGTACAGCCCACAAGGCTGTAACCATTGGTATCAATACATTGAGCGGCGAACCAAGCATTCTTAGGAACTGTGTATTGAAGCACATCTCCTTCTAAAATATCAGGCCCAATCCGTACCATAGAATAGGTCCCGTCTTCAGTTATTTGGTGTAACTCGAGGGCAGCACCCAAATAAAAATGCCATGTTTCATCGGATTTGATCTTGTGAAAATGGGATTTATCATTTCTTCCCAATAAAAAGTAAATGGAAGTGGCAATTGATCGAGTCCCCGAAAAGCGTTCTGGCAACTGCTTCAGCTGCTCATTACTTCTGTAAACTTCCTTAAAATAACCTCCTTCAGGGTGCTTTTCAAGACCCAGCTTACTGATTACAGAGTCTTGAGATGGAATTGACTTCATTTCTTAATAATGCTCTCCCGCTCAGTTTTATCTTCTCCTGAGACTTCCAGAGTATACTTCCCCGAAGGTAGCATGCTTAAGTCATCCATGGTATGGCGTGTATCTCCTTTGTTTACCTCAATAAACTCCTTCACTAAAACTTCGCCTTCTTTATTAAGCACTTTTGCAATCAGAAACATATCCATTCTCGCCCATATTTTAACGTCCATAGAAGTGCCTACCTGCTGTGGTACAACGGACTCTATGCCCCAGTATTCAGGACTTTCATACGAAACAATGGTGTCAGTAACGTTTGTTGCTACGGCGTTTTTAACCCCTCCTACGGTACTCCAAAATACAAGCAATAACATTCCAAGAACGCTCACTAACGTTCCTCCTATTATCAGTACCTTTTTTTGTCTGGCTGTAATACCCTGCCTTTGTCTGCTATGTTGCTTTAACCTACTCATTTACAATCCACTACCTTATTCCCGATACAAGATGTAAGGTAAACAATTATTCTCATGTGAATTTTAAAATATGACCAAACTGCTGTTTTAGTATGCGGAAAGGCTCGGTTTTGTTGTGAATGCCGGCCACCACAAAAAAAGGGTGCCATTCAGGCACCCTTTTGAGATTAGAAATTATGTGTCAGGTTATCGTTTCAATACTCGCTCGCTCACCTGCTGATCACCGACGGTTACCCGTAATATGTAATATCCCGTAGCCAGTGAACTCAATCCGTCCATTCTAATGGCGTTGAGCCCAGTATTTACTTGTGTAAATGACTCTTTAACCACACCACCGTTGTTATCAAGCAATTGCACCTGTGCTTCTCCACTGGCTGGGCTCGAAACATCAATAGAAATTTGAGCTGAGAATGGGTTAGGATAAACGCTCTGCACTTCCAAAGCTCCCACATCACCTGTTCCAAATTCAATTTGTCTCTGAACAGAATAGTCAGTGGTTCCGTCAAAGTCAGTTTGCTTAATTCTGTAGAAGGACACACCATAATGCGGTTGGTAGTCGTACTCAAGGTAATCCTGACCGATAATACTGGTACCTGCTCCGTCTACAGTAGTGAGTACTTCCCAGTTCAATCCATCAACTGATCGTTCTACTTCAAAGTAGTCGTTATTGGTTTCAGTAGCAGTACCCCATGACAATTCAACTGTTCCATCGGTAGTAGGCTCAGCATTGAAATAACTGAACTCAACCGGAAGTGGAGAACCTGCTTCATCAAGTGTAGCCAATGAAAAGTAAGTGGCTCCACTTGAAAAGTCGTAGTGGAATGTAATAGAAGTATCTGTTGAGTTATATACATAAGATGTAGGAGATACTGAGTACGAATTGGTAGCAAATACTCCGTCCGCATCTACCAAGAGTCTTAGTTCTGAGAAATCGTAGGTAGAAGCATTGGCTTTAACACCAGGGAAGTCTGTCAGGGTAAAAGTGATTTCCACTGTTCCAACAGTTCCTCCTTCCTGCAAATACCAGGTACGGGCTACTCTTCTATCAATTACTTCAGAATTAGTGGTAGTTCCATAATCGGTTTCGAACGTACCAAAGATGTCGTCATTGTCATCTCCAAAGATTACATAGCTATCATCTGCAGTAAACGGATTCGAATTGCCTTCGTTGGTAGATGCTATATCGGCATTGCCAATGGCTACTACGCCTCCTGAATGCACACTTCTTGACTGTCTTTGATCAAGGTTTCCATCGTCATCGCGCATAATGGCTGTAACACGATTGTGGTAAGTGCTGTTGGTAGACTGGTCCCAAATAGTAGTACCAGAAGAGTTTACGTAATCGTGGTCCAATGTAACTCCGTACTTAACTCCTAAGTACGTTTCTACTTTATGACGATTTGTTTGAGACAGAACTGAAGAATAAGCAATTACTTCTGCAATATTTCCCTTAAACTGACTTCCGGAAGTCGGATCGTCGTGATTACCAATACCAATAGTAGAAGGATCTGAAAGCGTGTTATTGTCAGCGGTATAGCTTCCTTCCTGGCTTCCATTCATGTAGATATAATTGGTTCCTGACGTTGTTTTGTTTCTGGTTGCACTCAGAAGTGTACTTCTACCATCATTATAGGCTCCTGTTGCTTGTGCTCCAAAATTGTCGCCACTGGTTCCTTTAAAGAAAGGCTTACCTCCCTGTTGACTAATGGTATAGTCATAAGCACTACCACTATTCTCACCGCCAATAAGTGCGGGATTAGACCAGAAATTTGAACTGGTAGCATTTTGTCTTGTACTGTAAACCACAAACCATGACATATCCTCACTTACTGGAAGGCTTGAAGTAGCTAAGTGCTTGTTTCCGTCATCTTCAAACTTAATGGCAGGATTGTAATTGATCGCATCGTTGTCTAATACAGGAGCAGTACCTGTACTACCCGCACTGCTGGCATCATTGCTATTTCCTGATTGATCATCCCAACCTGTAACGGCACCAAATACTTCAGTTACTTCAAAATCAGCCGTTAACCAAAGCTCAACACCTGAAGAAACTCCCCCGGGACTTCCGGTTAGTCCCACGGCTTCCGCGAGAGTAAAATAGTATCCGTCTGTAAAACTCACTCCAGTAAATGTAAGGGTATTCCCATCAAGCGAAGCTCCTGAGTTGTGTTCACTTGCTCCGGAAGTAAAGGTACCATCAGAATCTATAAGGATAGCATAGTCACTGGCCACACCACCAGTCATGTTTAGCGTAGCAAGATCAAAACTTACACTCACAGATCCTGGAGTCCCATTTAATTCTACCTTCCAGGTTCTATTGCTGGCATTGGCATAAGCCGTGGAGCCATTCCCAGCGCCTACTGATAGCGCCCCGTTGTTGTGTCCCCAAATTATGGCATCCAAATCGTTGCTAAAGGCACCTCCTTTATCCATTTCTACTGCAGCACCAGAATGCTGTGAGGTGGACTTTTGTTGATCCAAATCAGAATCATCATCTCTTGCTATAGCTGTCACATTATTATGGTAAGAGGCATTTGTAGCATCATCCCATACAGTGGTACCACTTGATAGCACATAATCGTCTTCAATGGTTATTCCATACTTGATGGCTAGATAAGAGGCCACCTTCTTTCTGTTGGTCGTAGATAAATCACTGGAGTATGAAATGAACTCCGCTATTTTACCATCATAGTAATATCCTCCAACATAGTGCATGTTCCCACCCAATCTGTACTGCACATTGTCTTCCGCAGTAGTGTAGGAACCATAGTTGGCGTTTCCAATTTCGTTCTGATTTACATATAAGGCTGAACTTGACGAACCGTCGTCATTTGAAATATTAATGATCATAGGCTCACCAGCTGTATAGGTAGTCGATGTCGAGGTATGCCCTTCTTTCCAACCATAGGTTTGACCAACACCGTAGTGGATCACTTCATTTGACAATCCACTTGTGTAATCTCCTAAACCAATAATAGCGTAAGGTATGGATGCATTGTTTGCGTCTAATGAAACCGGCATTTGTCCGGTCAAAGAATAAGAAATCTGATCATCTGGTATGAGTACAACGAAAATATCGTCGGAGTATGCACCTTCGGTAGACTCGAGATACTCATCGCCTCCGTCAAAATCCAAAGCGTTGTTATAATTTACAGTGTTGGTTTCAAGAGAAGGTCTATAGGTACTGGTTGACATTGACGCGTCATTTCCCTGTAGAGATTTATCTTCCCAGTTAGAAACTTGCGTCGTTCCCGTTGTTCCTTGATTTGCATCTAGCCATACGTTCATCGAGCTGATTACTCCACCTGGCCCTTCAGTCGGCGTAACTGTGTAATAAACTCTTATGGTTATATGGTCCACATACCCATATCTTCTTGAAGAAGACATATTTCGCACTCTAAAACGAATGCCAAAATTGGAACTATTTACTTCTGCTGGTGTCAATGTTGTTCCCCATAGACTTGAAGAACTGCCATAAGCAAAATCCGTATCGTAAGTGTTAAGATAAGTTGAAGATGCCTGATCGGAGCCAGTATTGCTTGACCCATTTTTTGTCAAATAAACATCTCTGTCATATACCGCATAGGACGAAGAAGCCGCACATTCCACCGTTGCAACGATTCCATTTATAGTGGCTGCGGATGGAATGGAAAATCCAAAATTGGTAGCTTCCAAGTATTCACTATTCCCTCCATTGGCGTTCATATAGGTATATGCGTCCGAACCATTGGAAGTATAGACATTACTTGCATTGTTCCACTGTTTACCAGAACCACCTGAAGTAGCCGCACTTGACGGACTCACTTCTCCAGAGTCAGCTGCGCTGGCCTCCCGGATATCGAGTACTTTAAAAATAAAAAAGAAAATGAGCACAAGGCCTACGGAGATACCACCTCCTATTAGGACCTTTTGCCGCAACGACATGGTCTGTCGCTGTTTGATGTTTTGAGTTGCCTGATTACCCATGACTTATAAATTTCTACGCTGCTATATTCCAAATCTTTGCCATTCTTATTAATGAAGCTCAATTTCTTTTTAACAATTATGTTCAAATGCAATCTCAGAAAGATTCATCGTTATTTACAAGGCATTCATCGGGTTTTAGGCGTATTTCAGATAAAACCTCAGAAACACTTCCTGACTTGAAAATATTTCCCAAAAAGAGACATGGCTTTCAAAAAGAGATTAGGATTCCATTTATACTCACAGCAACACATCATCCTAAGGTGTTAAGAGGCGCGGGTTCCCACGCCTCTATAGGCTTATACTCAGGCTACTTCGTACCTGATGATCGTTTTCAACTTCTCCTCAGCTGTTTTCCTTGGATCGTTGAGATATACTTCTCTATGATGTCCGGCAAAAGAATAGTTGTTCTCTTTAATATATGAATGAATGGCGCCGATTGTTTCTTCTTCTGCGTCATAAGACCCCAGATGAAGCTTTTGTATGTGTTTCGCAGATTTCTGCTCTTTGAAGAATACCCGTTCAGCCATATCGAGTTCATCAATTCTGGATTTTACCACACTGTGATGAACAAAATCTGGTATTGGAATCATTATTTCCCAATGCCATTCATCCCGCTCTGCTTCCGAAAACTTCTGTCCTTCTTCTACAAACCAGAAACCTTCCATCTTAGGAACCACAAAGTCCATCCCCAATGCCTTGCTGCTAAACTTAACCTTATAAGCTACTCCATACAAGTCCGACACACCATTGTTAAAAGCTTCTGACTCCGGCGCACCAATTCCTGATACCGATAAGTAAGAATGACTATCGAGTTTTTTTTCTTCCACTCCATTCCCTGCCTGGTAGTAGTTCTTATTTGTTTTACTGAGATCTACTTTTTTGGGCTCCTTTATCAATGGAGAAAATGTTTTGAAATGCTTGAGCTCCGCAATAGTGGCCATTAGCTCTTGAGAAGGTTTACTTGCTTCTACTGCCTTATTATTCTCTTGAATACCAGAAAACTGCTCATAGAAATATAAGTCCACCTGCCATTCAGGATTGTCAACTGCCTGAAACCATGAAAGCTCCATATAGCCTGGAACTTCTTTTTTAAGATATTCGGCAAATAACTTCTTCACTTCCAGGTGTCGCTCAATATTGTCCTTTTCTACCCGATATACGTATACTTCCATAAAGGCCCTCTCATTAACATTGTTCTTGCTTACACTTCCAGTATAGCTAAGGTGGTTAAAGTATTCAAGCTTTTCCATGGTATTAAATACAGCGGCAAAGTCTGGAGACTGTTGAACAAACTCGTCGGCCGCTTTGGCCTTCTTTAGGTCTTCCCACTCGGCTATATCCACCAGTTCATCAGGGTTATGAATGTTCTGATAGGTATGCACCCATTTGAATCCATCTAATTTTTTAATGGAACTTTCAAACTGATTGTAATTGGATAAGTACTTGGAAAATGCCTTTTTCTTGAGTGAAAACATGGCCAATTCGAAAACTGAGTTAGGATGTTCTTCGTGCATCGTTTTTTAGACAAGAGTATTTCCTAGGGGTGACAAGGGTATGTCAACAGCTACACGAAAACATTGAGACAGTCAATAACAGCAGTTAAAAGACTACTTGCTTATAATGTGAATTAAGCTCTACTAATAGGAAACCAAGCATATCTTTAAGCTCCTGTGGTTCAACAATCTCGGCCACTGAACCCCACATAAGAAGGTTTTGAGCAAAAAAATGAAGGCTACCTGTTAAGAACTCAACTTCCATTTTATCACCCAGGTCCCTATCAGAAATAAAACCAAGGGTGTATTTCTGGTTTACTAAAAAATGGTAGGCCGATTTCTTTATCTTCAAGACTACCTTGGTGGCCTCGGTTTGTTTTTCAAGGTTTTCCAAATACTCTTCAAGCCCTAGATGACTATTTAGCTTAAAGGAATCCATGGTGAAGGTTATCTCGTCTATTCGGTCAGTTCTAAAATCTCTGTAGCCAGATCTTAGCTGACACCAGGCAATAAGATGCCAGTAATTGCCATAAAAAGTGAGGCCAATGGGTTCTACTTTTCTTTTTGAATGTTCACCCTTGTACGATGAATTGTATGCGATTTCAATAACATGCCTTCCAATAAGGGCTTGTTGGATCTTAACCAGGTTTTCAGTTACATTCTGGGGCCCGGCAAACGATTGAAGCACCTTTACCTGTTGGTCAAGCACTTCCAGCTCATCCTTTTGTACCGTTTTTAAAACAGCTCTAATCTTGTCTAATGCATTTCCATAGGCCTTTTGCACGGAAGCGTCTGAAAAAGGCTCCAATACCTTAGCACCTAGCAGCATGGTATTCGCTTCTTCCTGAGTAAAATGAATAGGTGGCAAATTATAGCCAGACACCAAGGAGTATCCAAGCCCTGCCTCGCTAATAATGGGCACACCTGCTTCCTCTAATGTTCTTATATCCCTATATACAGTTCGTAAACTCACTCCAAACTTTTCAGCCATCTCGCTGGCCCTTATGAGACGCTTGGTTTGCAACATTATGTGCATGGATGTAATTCGTTCTAACCTATTCATGGCGGAGCTTTTTCGCAATTCAAAAATACCAGCTTCCGTTCTGAAGCCCTTCACAAAAGGCCTTCCACCTTGTCGCAAAAGGCCTGTGAAGTAATGCTAGAGAACAATACCTTAGCGCTATGACGTTTGAAGATTTTTCTGAATACTGTTTGGCCAAACCTGGTGTTACGGTCGATTATCCTTTTGATGGTACTTCGGCCTGGATGAAAGTGGCTGGAAAAATGTTTGCCCTTGCCAATGTTTCTGAAATGAAAATGGGCAAAGAAATGGTTCCACCCTTTCATTTTATGAATCTTAAATGTGATCCTGACAAAGCCCAGGAACTTAGATCTCTGCATCCATCCATTCAACCTGGATGGCATCAAAACAAAACGCATTGGAACTCTCTATATATGGATGGCTCACTTAGTGACAAACTCGTCCTGGACCTAATTGATCACTCGTATGAATTGGTACGAAACTCACTGCCTAAGAAATTGAAAGAAAACCTGTAATTATGAGTGATTCAAGTTTTAAATCAATGGTAACAGAGTTTACATCCGCACACAGTGATGTGCAAGTTGGCAAGATGATGTCTTCTGAAGCCATGAAGGTGAACGACAAGGTTTTTGTCTTTTTCCATAAAGGTGAAATGGGATTCAGGCTTGGAAACGACTTTGATCCGGGAGCCCACGGAATACATCATTGGCATCCGCTGAGCCCATTTAAAACGAAACCACCGCTCAAGGGTTGGTTCATCGTTTCAAACAAGGAAATTGAAAAATGGAATGAACTGTGCAACATGGCTTTGGATTATACTCGATCTTTGAAGAAATAATTCTAAGCTTTTAGTAGAAGCAATAGTTGCTTTTCGCAAACCATTCTACTAAGCGAAAGGTTTAGTGGATATGAGCAATCAAAAGCCTATAATCTTTTTTGATGGAGTCTGCGGCCTGTGTAATCGTTTTATCGATTGGCTTCTAAAAATAGACTCCAGGAGAAATGCTCTCTTATTTGCTACACTCCAGGGCGAAACAGCTCGGGAGCTCCTTCCTCTTGAAGTCACTGAAAAAATTGACTCAATGGCCTTTTGGGTTGATGGCAAAGTGTATTACAAATCGGGCGGTGTTCTACGCACTCTTGGAAAATTGCATTGGTATTTCAAACCCTTCTTAATCTTTATTGTAATCCCTGCTCCTTTACGCAATCTCATATATGATTTTGTGGCCAATAACCGCTACAAATGGTTTGGAAAAGGGGAAACCTGCAGACTCCCCTTGCCAGAAGAAAAAGCTAAATTTCTGCCTTAAGTAGGGAAATGGCTGGTAAAAAACGAAGGATAAAGCGCAAAGCTTTTTTGGTAGTACTGGTAATAGGATACTTGTGGCCACAAAATGTAACAATGCCCGTTGAAGGTGCGGGAAGTAAAGATTACCATCCTGAGTCGTTTTGGTATTACCCCTGGGGTAAATCTATTGTTCACCATGGTGTGGACATATTTGCCGCTGAGGGTACCGCAGTAAGATCATCCACCCTTGGCATAGTACTTTTTAAAGGTACACTTGGGCTTGGTGGTAATACAGTTTTGGTACTTGGACCTAAATGGCGTTTCCACTATTATGCACATTTACAATCTGTTGAAACCAATTGGTTATCACCTGTGAGCACCAGTTCAATCATTGGTAAAGTAGGAACCTCAGGCAATGCCGCAGGTAAGCCACCTCATTTGCACTACTCTATTTGCACTCTTATTCCATACCCATGGAGATGGGACAATGACAGACTTGGTTGGCGAAAGATGTTTTTTCTAAATCCGATTGATTATTTGTAGAGTTCTAATTGGGCCAACTCAGGGTTTATGGCTTATTCGTTGTCCAAATAAGATCTACGTACTCTTCTCTGCTAATGCTTAAAAAGGGAGACATCACCAGTTTCATATTGGAGTCCGGAACCTGTTCGTACACTTTTTGAATGAGTTTATGAGCTTCTTCCTCTTCACCCAATAGAAGCCGACAAAGCCCTTGATTAAACTGTAGGTAGGCTGCACCTTCCGCGCTCTCCGAACTGCTCACCGAATCCAGCATTTGCGTATATACTGAAAGAGCCTTCTCGTATTTGGCCACTGAGCGTTCAGGCCTTCCTATCTGCTCTTCTACCAAACCCAACATGCTTAAATGACTCGGGTTGTTAGGCTGAAGTCTTAGTAAGCGTCGTAGTGTAATATTCATTCCTACAAAATCCTTTTGATAAGATTGTAAGAGCAACAGGTTGTCGTTAATTTTCATACAGGTAGAATCTACTACCGCGGCCTCCTGCATCAGGGCAATGGCCTGTTTTGAAGTAGTGGGCTCAAGCTCAGGAAAAACCGTGGCCATTAATGAATCGCTAAGCCTTATGGTGGATGGGCTACAATCAGTTTTAGGTATGTCCTGAACTACTTCCGTCTTTGAATCGCAGGAAGAAATGAGAAGAAAACACGAAAAAATGAAGTAAGCGAAGTGCTTTGAATAATGCATGTACAAAGCTAAAAGCAAACGATGTGCTTTCTCAACTGTAGGCACAGAATTCGACTTTAAATTGAGAATCAGTCTTTACCTCCTTCTAATTCCAATCACAATAGAGTGTCACGGGCTAGTTGTCCTTCAAACCTTGTAACACCCAGCGTTCAATGATCCATATACGTTCTTCGGAAAGTTTATCGCGATCGAGGGGCATGGGAACCGCACCAGGCTCATGCTTAATGGAGGCTACTAGCTTACCCGCTTCAGCCCATTTCTTAAGGTTCTCATACCCCTCAAGGTTTACACCTCCCTGCTGTACATTTTCACTATGGCAGCCAAGGCAGTTACCATTGTTCAGCACTTTTATCACGTCAATAGAAAGTAGCACTTCACTACTATCCAACCTTACACTGTCAATTACTTCGGGCTCCGGCTCGTCGTCCTTTTTACATCCGCTGCTTTGTAGTATCAATAAACTAAAGCCAAGAAGAATCAGAACTGGAGGTATATACTTTTTCATTTATCGAATTAAGGTAATAGAGCCATTCACTTTTTTGATTTCCCCTCCTATATGCTGATACCTGAATATAAAATAGTAGGTACTCGCCGGGCAAGGTCCATACTGGTTGTATACATCACCGTTCCACAAATAGTCGAACCGATCACTCTCAAAAACACGTTCGCCCCAGCGATTGTAAATGGTAAGATCGTAATAGGTATGGCCCTTAATAAGAATCTTAAACCGGTCGTTGAAATCATCGCCGTTGGGCGTTACCACATTCGGAATCCAAATGTCTGTAACAATCTCCAGCCATTTACACAAAGTATCGGAGCAGCCCCTCTCATTGTAAGCAATTAAACATATCTCTTTTTCTCCGGGAGATGTAAACTCGTAACGTACGTCCTCTGCATTGTCAAAGGGAAAGGTTTCATTTTCAAATACCCAGTCAAATTGAACCCCGTCCTTTGAAAGGTTTTTAAACCAGAAAGCAGGAGTATCAAGCCGATTTGAGTCCAATAGAAAATTGCTTTCAATGCCAATTACAGCTATGCTACTTTGAACTGTATCCGGACAACGAGCACCTGAGCCCGTATAAAAAATGGGATACTCGTCCACGCCTTTGTAAGTTCTGGCAAGCCTCTTCTCAGTAGTTGTAACCGTATCACCCACTCCAAAATGCACTCTAAACTCGCTATAGCTGGTATCCGTATTTTCAAACTCAAACATGCCTTCTTCGTTTAAACAAAGAGGATCGGGATAATTCAACTCTATATCATCCTTTGCATATACGGTTACTTTTATGGTATCCCCTTCAAAAGGATAGGAATCCGTACAGAATAGTGTATCTCCCTTTAAGTCAATAACACTATCACTAAGGTTCAATTTTATTAAAAAGGTGCCTGGATCAGGGTATCCAATTTTGATATAAGGCTGGCCTTCACTGTGCTTGGTAAATCCCTTAAATCCAGTAAACCACTCTCGCGATACGCCATTTTCCGAAAGATCTCTGACGATAGCCAGGAAGGGTTGACAACCCTTGTCATCTCCCACAAGCTCAAACTTTGGCTCAGGGCCTTCAATGTAAATCTTCTTGGAAACAGTGTCAATACAGCCTGCTCCTTTAGTAACCGCATAAGTTTCCAGTTGTATCCTCATGTGCACATCATACTCACCGTTGTGCAAATACTGGTGGGTTACTTTTCCATTCTCAAGCCTTGACTTCACAATATCTTCACCATCTCCCCATATCCATTTCCAATACTGTACCTTCTCTTTCACCTTTCCATTGGATCTATAGATGCGGGTACTATCGTGAAACACAAAAGTATGTGGGGCACAAAAACGCAGTGTGTCATCATTTTCCACCTGGAAGTTTGCCTTGGCGGAAACCACTCTGATGTAGTCAGTTTTTTTCGTTTCCATCCACCCACAACGGTTGGAATCGTTGGTATACATAGTCACAGAATATACGCCTGGCTCGGCATAGCTCCATTTTGGATTAGGACCTGTGGCATCTATAATACCATCGCTATTAAAGTCCCATTTTATTTGCTCTGGGTTTCTAGGTTCTACTCCCCCTCTGGCCCCAACGGGATCTCTCCAAAAGGGGTCAGGGTTCAAACCATTATAGGGTGCCAATAAAAATGACTGATAGTATTGAACGGAGTCTTTAAAAGTGAATGAATCACCAATACAAACCTGTCTGAATTGTGCCTTGAAAGATGCTTTGTGCCCTACGCCAATTTGTGTTTCCTGAGTACCGTCACAACCATATCTGTGACTTACAATTGAACGCACTTCATAAACTCCTGGCTTTCTAAGTGTAAAAAATGAGGGTTCATTCAAGTTGTTGTACACGGTATCGTCAAACACTTTCACATCAGGATTGTGCATTGTAGATGTGTAATTCCTTACACTATTGCCCTTTTTAAACTTCAGGTAATCTAGCGTGTCCGTAAGCTGTAGTTTCCACGAACTGTCAATGTGGTTTCTATATGAATATTCAAATCGAACTTTTGAAATTCCCTGCTGGGTAGTATCCAATAACTTCACCTTAACTGTATCGCCCTCACAGCCATGGTAGTGAGAAACTGAAAAATCACCCACAGCTTCATAAATGTATTTGTAGTTATGGTACCACATGGTATCAAAACAGTCGTTGGCTTCAATGATTATTCCCACGGTTTTCCAACCGGTACTGGTATAATTGAAATAGGCAAAGTCATTCTCTATCTTTTTACTCTTGACCCAGTGATGGTCTAGCACTGGTTTACCATTGCAAGTATCCACAGTTGTCCACTCGGCACTGTCCCATACGATCCAAAAACGCTCTCTTACACATCCAGGCAAAGTTTCTGAAAGGTTTAGAGTTTGACGGTAATTGGCACATTCCAAACCATCAAGTATCATTCCTCGCCTGAAGGGTTCGTTCTTTAGTTGAACTTGCTTTCGATAAGTCATTCGGCTAATCGTATCAAATCCTACGGTATCCCACTTGGCATCGGGCTGCACTACTGATATGTATACGGAATCCCTGCTATTGCATCCTGTCTCAGGATCATAGGCTTGCATTCTCACCGTAAAACAGCCCTTTGTGGTATACAGATGATTGGGCAATCGCTCTGTAGAGTAACGTGCCAATTCATTTACATTTCCATCTTCTGAAGTGTCTTCCACACCTTCACCAAAATCCCAGAAGTATTCAAGGGAATCAGTAGCCCAGGGGAAGGATGGGTTCAAACAAGAGTCAGGATATCCTGGAGGGTGATTATCCAAAGCTTCTTTCCCTCTGTACTTTATGGTGTTGTTAATGAATTGTACCCTGTGAGGGGGGCCACAATTGGGTGAAAAGATTACAGTATCATGTAAGTTGGCAGGCAAATCAATTCCTGAGTACACCTGGAAAAGCGGTCTTTCAGTAGGTACTGGTTCTCCTTTTTTCCAAACGTGCCTGGTCCTGGTTATTTGCTTCTTTTTGATAGTAGTAGTTGATGTGGGATCCAGTGTATATGAGTATCGGTCTTTCGCCGTACATGAACTGAGGTCCTTAACCAAAGTACTGTCGAGCCTTGGCGCATTGCAGTAATGTTTAAGCGTAGCATTTACTTCAGTAGTGTCAAGGGTGATATAGGCAACTGAATCCGTATTACAAGAGTCAAAATTATCAGGGAAAGAATTTGGATAAAACTCATGGCCGTGTTCGTAATCGTTGTATTCTCCAGGGTATCTGTTGATTCTCGCTACAGGCCCAAGAATTTTCACCATATCACAGTAGAGGGTGTCTCGTGTACAGGCCTTTACCCTGATTCGTAAGCCGATACTAAAAATCCCGGGTTCCGTGTATTCATGAGGAATTTTCCACCTACCCGTACTGGAGTTTGATGAACTTGACGGATCACCAAAGGTCCACCGTATATAATTGGCCCCCTCAATGTTCGGATGGTTAAATTCAACAATCGGATTGTTGGTATTTCCATCATGAAAGCATTGCTCAGGTGGGGTTGCCGTGGCATTGAATGGAAAGAAAATATTTCTAACCTGGTACCGTTTCAAAGTATCAGAACATCCTAATTTATTACTGATAATGAGTTTAGGTCTGAAAGTCTTGGTACCTGTATAAATGGCTGTTGCCGTATCCCAAACGCTTGACCAATCAGGATCGCCTTTATTACTGATTTTCTTTGTTCCGTTTCCAAAATCCCACTCCAGCATATTCACATGCCAACCTGTTGAATCGGTTCTATTGAAATACTTAATTATGGTTCTTGGGCAGGAATCTTCAGCGTATTTCTGATACCGAACGTCAAGTTTTGGATAAACAAATATTTTAATTCTTTGCTTTACGGTATTTCTACAGCCATTTTGGTCCTGAACTGTGAGCTTTACATTGTAAGCCCTGTTGGTGTCATAGTAGTAACAGAACTTATTCAATGCAAAACTGTCGCCATTCCCCATATCCCAGAAATAAGAATCAATAGGCGAATTATTGATTCCCATTGTTGAGTTTTCTTCAAACTCTATACAGCGATCTTCCCAGCATCTGCGATAAGATTTTTCCAAATCGAAAGAGGCTTTAGGATTATCAAAGATTCTAATCTTTTTATTGAAGACCTTCTCACAGGTCGTCATGTCGTCAAAGGTGATTTTGACCTTTACTTCAAACTCCCCGACGGAATCATAAGTGTGCGTAGGGCCTTCCTTAATAGATGTATTCTTATCTCCAAAATCCCATTCTGCCTTGTCAATAGCTTTACCTGATGTATTTAAAGAAAAACCAATGGTGGTAGGCACACAGCCATGATCAGTAGTCACCTTGATATCGCAAGATTGAGCATATATAAAATTACAGCTGGAGATGATAGCCAATATCAGGCACCAGCGAAGCCAAACGCTGGAACGTTCTGATATTGATTTTGGGACGGGGAGTTTTTTCATTGTGAGATTCTTAAGGTCCCAGGTATCCCAGCCAATTAAACACAATAAGAGCGTAAACATTGGCGATAGAATAACCTATTACTCCGGTGGTCATTCCGGCAGTAACAAGTCCTGGATTTTTTAGTCGGGAAGCGACCAAACCAACAAAGGCTGGTCCAAATAAAGCAGCTGTACTGGTTATGAGTACAGTATGTACATCAATTTTAAATAGAAAAGCCAATAGGTAGTGCAGTAGAATACTCAACAGAACGATTGCCCCACAGAACATAATGAGCTCCGTATTTTGATTGGCCATTACAGAAAAATCGGAAAGTAGTCCTATGGATACACAAAACACCCAAATGAACACTTCTCCCAACCTATAGGAGCCCATTAAGGCATTTACCTTAGGGCTAAAGCTCAACAAGAAACCGGAAATAGTAATGGTCAATAAAATTACCAATTCGTCCATCTTGCCCTTTATCAAAAAAGAAATCAGCACGGCAAGGCCTAAACAAGCTAAACTTAGTACCAGTGCTGCAACACTTTTCACGCCTAAACTATTGGGTTCTGTATTTTGAGACTCAACGGAAGAGTTTTGAGTTGCACCCGGTCTCATAAATGTGGACAACAACCTATTTGCTATGGTCAACAGAAACAAAAGGTAAAAAGCACAAAGTACAGTGTCCATTATAATGAGTTTGGGAGTAATCTCAGCGCCTACATTCAAGACCTTTCCAATGGCCACCAAGTTTGGTGTTCCTCCGGTATACACACCTACCAACATAGCCGCCATTGACTGTGAATTGTCCAGCCCCTGACCTAATACTACAAAAGCAAAAGTGACTGCTACTCCTACGGCAATGGCTCCAAGAATGAACGATAGAATTGTCTTTCCGGCCATTTTGGCCCATTTTCCAGGGTTAGATGAAAACATCATTAACGGAATGGCCAGAGCTACCGCCACTCCATTAACATCATCCTGAAGCAGTTTTTCAGCCCAGGTAATTCCAGGCAAATTTCCCAATAGCAGGCCCACGCCATAGCATATGAGCACAGGCCCTACCATATCTATAAATTTAGATTTAGATTGTAGCCAAAGCATTAAAGCTGGAATGGCTATAACCAAAACTAACGTTAGAGTCAGCAATTGTTGTTTTTATCGAATCAAAGAAACAGTACCTGTAAATACGTATTCTTTTCCTTCTCTGTTGGTTACCCGTACCACATAAACATAAGCGTCTATCGCACAGGCTTCGCCATTGAAAGTTCCGTCCCAGCGAGCCTGTGTATCGGTGCTTTGCCACATGCGCTCACCCCAGCGGTTAAACACCTGAACTTCATAATATTGATGCTCACTTACTACCGGCTGGAAGTAATTGTTACTGTCAGGACCACTATTGTCTGGTGAGAAAACATTTGGGATAAAGACCAGAATTTCAGGCTCAATGATCACCTTTCTTATGATGGTGTCCACACAGTGATAGGTAACACCATAGTCAGTGTTGTACACATTGCTGGCTATCAACCGAACTGCATAGGTACCTGTATCACTGTAGTGGTAATAAACATCCTTGGCTGTGCTGGTGTCTTCATCGCTCTTGTGGTCATCAAAGAACCATGAGTAGCCTGTGCGCTCTTTGTTTACATGACTACTCTTGTTTTTAAAGTTCACACTTGGGGTAACAATCGTGGTTAAACCGGGCTGCGGTACAAAAGCAGCTATAGGTGTTTTGTAGGTACTGATGTTGTAACGGGCACTGTCTTTACAGTTTTGATCGCTGGTAAATACCAACTCTGCCTGGAAGCGCTGGCTCCTGCCCTGCTCACCATAAAGATGTACCTGAGGGCTCCTGGTGTTGCCAGCTATCATTCTACGGCTGCCATCACCCATACGCCACTCTATATTCACTATCTGCCCTTTAGCAATGGTTGACTGGTTGGTAAAGGTGACTTCCAATGGACCACATCCGGCAGTATCGCTCAATAAAACATCAATCTCTGGCTGCGGATAAATCTCAAGGGCTTTGGCATAGGTAACTGATGGACAGATGTTCTCAGGGTTCTTAGCAGTTACGTAAATGGTAAAGGTATCACCCAGATCACGGCCATCAGGTTTGTACAAGGCACTGTCCAGACTACTGTTTTCAAAACTTCCTTCTCCGCTGCTGTGCCACTTAAGTTCACTGATATTACTTCGTTCAGTACTCAACTGTACGTTCTCGCCCAAACAGGCTTCCTCATTGGTGAAGCTTATTTCAAGAGCTGGATCTACTACCACTGTTTCAGTTGCCTCGTCTTTACAACCGTATTTGTTGTACACTTCATAGGTAAGCACATGGCTGCCAAGACCAGCGGTTTGTGGATTGAAATAGTAGTCATTGTCTTGTGGCTCTACTCCTATTCCTGCCCAGCTATCTGCTCCCGGACGGCTACTTACATCGCTGTTCTCTCCTTCAAGCAGCATTGGGTCACTTAGCTCACATATTCTGTTTTCTCCATTGATGTCAAGCCATTTTGTGGTGATGGCTGGTATAGGCAATGGATTGATTTTAACACTCGTGGTAGCGGTATCAGCACATTCACTGCCGGGTACTTTATAAATGTAGGAGTAATAATGTACGCCTTCATCTCCTTTATGATCGGCTGGATTCACTTCATTGCCACCCAAGGTAGTCCATTGATTATTGGCTTTGCCCTTGTAGTACCAGGTACCGCTTGCTCCTGTAGGATCAGCCTTGTCAAGAGTAAGTACAGCATCATCCACACAAACAGAATCATAGGATCCGGCTTTTACATCAGGAACTTCTATCACTTTTACCAATAGAGTATCTGAATTTTCGCAGATGGGTGGAAGGCCTACACTTTTGATATGGTATACCAATTCGTACTCTCCGGTACTTCGGCCTGCAACATCCAATGAGAAATAGTACTTGCCAGCGTTTTCTACCACACCGGTGCCTTTCCATTCTCCTTTCTTGGGAAGGTCTACATACTGATCCAGTTCTCTATCACCCTCGGTGTTGCATATCTGAATTTCGTCTTTGTTAAGCTGTACTTCGGGAAGGGGTTTTACCACAATCACACCGCTGTCTTTATTACTACACTTGGTAGTAGGGTGCTGGTAGTAATACCGCAGCATGTGGGGCGTACGCTTATTGTCTTTTGTTCCTGCTATACCCGGATCAAACTTACCAAACAATACATAGTCCTTGGTTTTGGAGGTATCGCTCCATTCGCCACCAAAGGGAACGCCATAGGTCACTAAACTCAATTCACCAGCACTCTCACAAATCTCTGGTAAGGTCTTTACAACAACTACTGGCAGCTCTTTGATGGCTACTTTAACACTGTCGTATTCTTGACATTCAAGCCCTCCTATTTTTTCACTCCAGCGAACTCCGAAAAACTTCTCATTTAACGTAAGTCCTTCCAAAACACTGTCCGTCCCAATGGGGGTTCGCTCCGAAGGGCTATTGTACCATTCATACCGAGTTACAGGACTATGATGCCTTGTACGAAGTACAAAAGAGTCGTTAAGACAAACTGAGGTATCTATAGGCACCCAATCGCGCTTAGGGTTCACAAAAAGAGTTACGTCATCAGTACTGGTACAGCCCAATGAATCTTCAGCACGCACATAGTACAGGGCACTGTCTTTTACCACCAACGTATCAAAATTGCCCAGGTAGCTGTTGAAATCGTTCTGGTACCAATGATAGCTTAACATACTATCAGCCTCGCTGGTATCGTAGGTATGGGTAACACGCAATACATGCTCTTCACCCGGGCAAATGCGTTGGCTATTACCCAGATCAATTACAGGCGGCGTGTTTACCTTGATATAGCAAGTATCTGAATTATCGCATAGGTCATCCTTTACATTAACGATGATAAAAGTGTCTTTGCTCCCTACAGTGATACTGGTTCTACGCAACTTGGCATTATTACTCCAATCAACTTTCACATTGCCCGTACTGTCAGCAATAGTGGCCTGGAAATTGAGCGTGGCTCCGGCACATACGGTAGTATCCTTCCTGGTAAAGACGTTCACGAACTTGGGGATGGTAATAGTATCCTGGTAAATGTTGTTACAACCGTTTTTACCAATAAGAGTCAAGCTGAATTTCTTCTTTCCCGGATACTGAAACTTCGTATGAATGGTATCAAAATTGGCCCCTACCCGTGGTATTTGGTTGCCATTGAGCCCCCAGATGTATTGGGCAATGTTCACGTTACCGGTTTTTCGAACGGTAAAACGTGCCTTACCACAATCGTAAATAAGCGTATCATAAACGCCCTTGGGAGGGGCCTTTACCGTGATTTGATAACTCCGGGCTGTATAACCGTTTACCGGACAGGCATCGTCCTTGGCAGTTACCACAAAGCTGTACGGAAACTTACTCACCTTGCTCTCGTCAGGTGTCCAGCAAAAACGTCCGGTTTCCCGTCTATCGCCTTTATTCAAAATATCAAAAGTAGCGCCGCTGATACCTCCATTCCAGTCTATACTTACCGTATCGTCCTTGTTCTTGTCAGAACTGCAAATGGTGAAACAAATTTTCTGCCCAGCGCAGGCATCTGTAGTAAAGTTAGCCGGTTTAGTAGGATCTTTACAATTGATTCCTGAAAGTACAGGCGGACTGTTATCAGGACATTTAACAACAATAATCTGTATGTCACGCCGTGTCTCACTTATCTTTTTTCCGTCTCTATACTGTTCCACTTTCAATGCCAGCACCGTAATCTCCACCTTCATGGGGCGGAACATCATGTCTCCCGTTTGAGCATCCAGGTGGAAGCCCTGAGGGAACTTCTTACCCGTTTTAGGAAAGCCTAAAAAGTACAAGGGTTTGTTCTTGTCATACCCAGAAGAATAACTGATATAGGAATTGGCTCCTGACATGGGGCCGTCATAACTGTAAACAAGTGAATCTATAAGACCGCCCAACGTATCAAGATCGGTATCTGTTGCTCCCTGGTTGTAAATAAAATCTGCACCCAGGCACAGAATAGCAATCGGGGCATTCGTAAACTTAGGAGAGTTATCGCATGGGTCTTGACAAGCGTTTAATTGAGCTTCTACATAGAAAGAGTTATTTGCCGCACCTGTGGTGATATACACACTCCTACAACAACTTCGATAACTTATGGTAAACTCACAGCAACCGTTTTTTCGATGATCGCCAAGGTACACTACACTGGTAAGTACATGTTTCCTGATCCCAAATTGGAAAGAACAATCACACTTAGTACATCGTGTACATTGTTCGTCGCATACCGGCGTAATGTCTTCGTGACTTATCTGCTTGAAGGAAGCAGTTTTGGTTCCGCAACTTGAGGTAATGTTCAATTGAGGCAAGCCACATAGTTCCCAAGTACAACCTGTTGGTCGCACACCAACGTGACAACCATTACAATCCTGATAAAATGTGAGAATAATTTTAAAGGTATCTCCACCCATACATTCCCATGCAAAATCGGAACCTATGAAGTGGTCAGCTTTGGTTTGACCTGGCAATAAGGCCAGGGCAAATAGAAGTGGGAGTAAAAGGCGCTTCATTTTACGCGGTATTTGGAAGCGTGAATATAGCTTATTTTAAAGCGACTTCAGGCCACCAATATGACGATCAGAGCTCTCAGTAATTTTGTAAATGTCTAGAACTGAGTTTCTCGGCGCTTGCTTACAGCTATCGAATCAACGAAACCGTTCCTGTAAACTCGTACTCTTTTCCTTCTTTGTTGGTTACTCTTACCACATAAACATAAGCGTCTATGGCACAAGCTTCGCCATTGAAAGTTCCGTCCCAGCGGGCCTGTGTATCGGTACTTTGCCACATGCGCTCACCCCAGCGGTTAAACACCTGAACTTCATAATACTGATGCTCGCTTACTACTGGCTGAAAGTAATTGTTACTGTCAGGGCCACTATTGTCTGGTGAGAAAACATTTGGGATGAAAACCAGAATTTCAGGTTCAATGATCACCTTTCTTATGATGGTGTCCACACAGTGGTAGGTAACACCATAGTCAGTGTTGTACACATTGCTGGCTATCAACCGAACTGCATAGGTACCTGTATCACTGTAATGGTAATAAACATCCTTGGCTGTGCTGGTGTCTTCATCGCTCTTGTGGTCATCAAAGAACCAGGAATAGCCTGTGCGCTCTTTGTTTACATGACTACTCTTGTTTTTAAAGTTCACACTTGGGGTAACAATTGTGGTTAAACCGGGCTGCGGTACAAAAGCAGCTATAGGTGTTTTGTAGGTACTGATGTTGTATCGGGCACTGTCTTTACAGTTTTGATCGCTGGTAAACACCAATTCTGCCTGGAAGCGCTGGCTCCTGCCCTGCTCTCCGTAAAGATGTACCTGAGGGCTCCTGGTGTTACCCGCTATCATTCTACGGCTGCCATCACCCATACGCCACTCTATATTCACTATCTGCCCTTTGGCAATGGTTGACTGGTTGGTAAAGGTGACTTCCAATGGGCCACATCCGGCAGTATCGCTCAGTAAAACATCAATCTCTGGCTGCGGGTAAATCTCTAGGGCTTTAGAGTAGATTATTGACGGACAGATATTCTCAGGGTTCTTGGCAGTTACGTAAATGGTAAAGGTATCGCTCAGGTCACGGCCATTTGGCACGTACAAGGCACTGTCCAGGCTGCTATTTTTAAAACTTCCTTCTCCGCTGCTGTGCCACTTAAGTTCACTGATATTGCTTCGTTCTGTACTCAACTGTACGTTCTCGCCCAAACAGGCTTCCTCATTGGTGAAGCTTATTTCAAGAGCTGGATCTACTACCACTGTTTCAGTTGCCTCGTCTTTACAACCGTATTTGTTGTACACTTCATAGGTAAGCACATGGCTGCCAAGACCAGCGGTTTGTGGATTGAAATAGTAGTCATTGTCTTGTGGCTCTACTCCTATTCCTGCCCAGCTATCTGCTCCCGGACGGCTACTTACATCGCTGTTCTCTCCTTCAAGCAGCATTGGGTCACTTAGCTCACATATTCTGTTTTCTCCATTGATGTCAAGCCATTTTGTGGTGATGGCTGGTATAGGCAATGGATTGATTTTAACACTCGTGGTAGCGGTATCAGCACATTCACTGCCGGGTACTTTATAAATGTAGGAGTAATAATGTACGCCTTCATCTCCTTTATGATCGGCTGGATTCACTTCATTGCCACCCAAGGTAGTCCATTGATTATTGGCTTTGCCCTTGTAGTACCAGGTACCGCTTGCTCCTGTAGGATCAGCCTTGTCAAGAGTAAGTACAGCATCATCCACACAAACAGAATCATAGGATCCGGCTTTTACATCAGGAACTTCTATCACTTTTACCAATAGAGTATCTGAATTTTCGCAGATGGGTGGAAGGCCTACACTTTTGATATGGTATACCAATTCGTACTCTCCGGTACTTCGGCCTGCAACATCCAATGAGAAATAGTACTTGCCAGCGTTTTCTACCACACCGGTGCCTTTCCATTCTCCTTTCTTGGGAAGGTCTACATACTGATCCAGTTCTCTATCACCCTCGGTGTTGCATATCTGAATTTCGTCTTTGTTAAGCTGTACTTCGGGAAGGGGTTTTACCACAATCACACCGCTGTCTTTATTACTACACTTGGTAGTAGGGTGCTGGTAGTAATACCGCAGCATGTGGGGCGTACGCTTATTGTCTTTTGTTCCTGCTATACCCGGATCAAACTTACCAAACAATACATAGTCCTTGGTTTTGGAGGTATCGCTCCATTCGCCACCAAAGGGAACGCCATAGGTCACTAAACTCAATTCACCAGCACTCTCACAAATCTCTGGTAAGGTCTTTACAACAACTACTGGCAGCTCTTTGATGGCTACTTTAACACTGTCGTATTCTTGACATTCAAGCCCTCCTATTTTTTCACTCCAGCGAACTCCGAAAAACTTCTCATTTAACGTAAGTCCTTCCAAAACACTGTCCGTCCCAATGGGGGTTCGCTCCGAAGGGCTATTGTACCATTCATACCGAGTTACAGGACTATGATGCCTTGTACGAAGTACAAAAGAGTCGTTAAGACAAACTGAGGTATCTATAGGCACCCAATCGCGCTTAGGGTTCACAAAAAGAGTTACGTCATCAGTACTGGTACAGCCCAATGAATCTTCAGCACGCACATAGTACAGGGCACTGTCTTTTACCACCAACGTATCAAAATTGCCCAGGTAGCTGTTGAAATCGTTCTGGTACCAATGATAGCTTAACATACTATCAGCCTCGCTGGTATCGTAGGTATGGGTAACACGCAATACATGCTCTTCACCCGGGCAAATGCGTTGGCTATTACCCAGATCAATTACAGGCGGCGTGTTTACCTTGATATAGCAAGTATCTGAATTATCGCATAGGTCATCCTTTACATTAACGATGATAAAAGTGTCTTTGCTCCCTACAGTGATACTGGTTCTACGCAACTTGGCATTATTACTCCAATCAACTTTCACATTGCCCGTACTGTCAGCAATAGTGGCCTGGAAATTGAGCGTGGCTCCGGCACATACGGTAGTATCCTTCCTGGTAAAGACGTTCACGAACTTGGGGATGGTAATAGTATCCTGGTAAATGTTGTTACAACCGTTTTTACCAATAAGAGTCAGGCTAAATTTCTTCTTTCCCGGATACTGAAACTTCGTATGAATAGTATCAAAATCAGCTCCTACCCGTGGTATTTGGTTGCCATTGAGCCCCCAGATGTATTGGGCAATATTCACATTGCCGGTTTTTCGAACGGTAAAACGCGCCTTACCGCAATCGTAAATGAGTGTATCGTAAGCTCCTTTAGGAGGGGCTTTTACTGTAATTTGATAACTCCGAGCTGTGTAACCATTTACCGGACAGGCATCGTCCTTGGCAGTTACTACAAAGCTGTACGGAAACTTACTCACCTTGCTCTCGTCAGGTGTCCAGCAAAAACGCCCTTTCTCTCTCTGGTCGCCCTTATTCAAAATATCAAAAGTAGCGCCACTAATACCTCCATTCCAGTCTATACTTACCGTATCGTCTTTATCCTTATCGGTACTGCATACAGTAAAACATATTTTTTGTCCGGCACAGGCCGAAGTAGTAAAGTTGGCTGGTTTGGTAGGGTCTTTACAGTTGATTCCTGAAAGTACGGGCGGACTGTTGTCAGGGCATTTTATGACAATGATCTGTATATCACGCCGCGTATATCCTATCTCTTTTCCGTCCCTAAACTGAGTGACTCGCAATGCCAGCACCGTTATCTCCACTTTCATAGGACGAAACATCATATCTCCCGTTTGAGCATCCAGGTGGAAGCCTCTCGGGAACTTAGCGTTGGCCTTCGGAAAGCCTAAGAAATACAAAGGTTTGTTATAGTCATATCCCCCGCTCCAAGTAGTTTTTGAGGTGGAAGTTGCCATAGGATGATCGTATGAATATACCAATGAGTCAACCAATCCACCGATTGAATCAATGTCAGAATCGGTAGCTCCCTGATTGTAGATAAAGTCGCTTCCCAAACAAAGAATGGCTATAGGAGCGTTGGTAAATTTTGGAGAATTGTCGCAAGGGTCTTGACAGGCATTGAACTTTGCATCCACATAAAACCAGGCATTGGCGGCTCCAGTGGTGATGTATAAACTCCGGCAGCAGCTACGGTAACTAATCGTGAACTCACAACAACCATTTTTTCTATGATCGCCAACATAAACTATTGCAGTGAGTACGTGCTGCCGAATTCCAAACTGGAAACTACATGCACAATTAGTACAACGCGTACATTGCTCGTCGCACACAGGGGTAATATCCTTGTGCGAAACATGTGAAAAATTTGCCGTTTTTGAACCACAACTGGATGAAAGGTCAAGACGGGGAATTCCACAGGTACCCGCACAACCAGTACCATTAATTCCAAGTCCGCAACCATTACAGTCTTGGTAGAAGGTTAGAATAACTTTGAAAGTGTCGCCTCCAAGACATTCCCAGGTAAAATCGGAACCGATAAAGTGATCGGCTTTTGTTTGCCCAGGTAGAAGCGCTAGCAGGAATAAAAGTGGGAGTAGTAGGCGTTTCATGATAGCAGTGAGATAATCCAACATGAAAGTAAGCCTTTTGTATTTTTCATAAGCATTTCCACAGAAATTCAGATTGTTCCATAATTAGGATTGCTTCCATACCCCACATGGTTGCATCAAATAATAAAGGAATTAATGCACTATGGACACTTACCAAGTTTCTGACTCCAACATCAACTTTAGAATTTCTTCATCGTCTACTAACCACAGAATTGGACGCACCCCTGATCGACCGTCAAACCCGCTGTATCCAATTTCTCCTTCGTAACCACCGGTACCTCGAATTTTTCGTTCAAAAAAACCTGCACTGGCTCGGGAAACTGTTTTACCGGGATCGCCCCCAAAACCGCCAAGCCCTCCTTTTCCTGAATCGTTCTTAATGGTAATTAGGCCCGAATAGGATTTGCCTGCCTGATTGGTAATTAGATGCATTTCACCGCCGTTACCGCCATTGCCGCCGTTTCCTCCGTTGCCACCATTACCGCCTTTGGTAAGTCTTGAGTTATTGCTATCTTCTAAGCCATCGGCACCATTGCCGCCATTGCCACCACGACCACCATTGCCGCCGCAGAGATTAATGTCTACATGATTGTGCTTGGGATTTAGTATAAGTACATGATTAAATGTGTCACTTATAAAAAGGAGTTTAACCATATCCCCCATATCGGACTCCAATGGAATTAGCACCACGTTAATGTTAGCGCCATTGCCACCATGCCCTCCAAATCCGCCGTAGCCGCCGTTTCGGTAGTATTCTTTTTCTGGCTTACCAGCCTTCCCTTTTTTGCCATTGCGCCCTCTATCACCACTAAAGTCGAAGCGCATAGTGTCTGAATAACTTACAGCAACTGGCAAATAGTGATAGAAGGATGTATCCAACTTAAAGGTGGCCTTGAGGTAAACTACCTCAGGACTATCGGCATATTGAGGAATAAAAAAATAAGCAGGATTCGAAAAGGTATCATCCCTGCAGGTAAGGAAAAAATCGTCCCAGGAATATCCTTTTGAATCTTTAACGGATTGTACCTTGTTATCAGACATCAGCACTTTCACATCCAATTTTAAGCGCTCGCCCGAATTACCAGGAATGTCTTCGTAGTTCAGCCGAAAGGCTTTCAAAGTTGGAATATTCACTTTCAGTGAACTTTCTTCCTCTTTTTGGTACTTTAAAGTGACCAACACATTGTTGCCATTTCTATACACAAGGTTCCGATCGAAATTGACATAACCGTCACTAAAAGTGCCGGGAGCTACGTGAATTTCAAAATTTGACCAACCCCTGTATCCTGAAGCCACTACCCTGTCCTGAGTTGTATCCAGTACTTCAAGAGCAAACCGACCATAAAAAGAAGCACTGTCTAAATCCTTTACCTGGAGCTTGTATTGGGCCTTTAGATTACCAGCACAAGCAATGACCAAGCACAAAAGCAGAAAAAACCTTTTCTGACTAAAGCGCCTTAATACGGTACAAACATTCATAAGCCTTGGGTACGCTGCTAATTGAATCGAATACGAGTTGTGCTCCATTCTCCTTTTCTTTTAACCTTACGGTTCTGGGGTTGTCCTGTAGATAGGCCAAAAACTTGCCAAAAAGCTCTGATTGGTAAAAAGCACTATTGTCTTTTGATGGAAGGTATAAAAACATTTTCCCTTGCTTCAATAGTATCTTTTGAATACTCATAGACTGTGCAACCCACTTTAACCGCAGCGTATAGATAAGGCTTTCTGTTTGCTTGGGAAGTTTGCCAAACCGATCCACCAAGGCTTCCCGGTATTTTTCGAGGCCTTCTTCGTCTTCAATGGCATTCAACTCCCTATACAAGTTCATGCGCTCGTTAATATTGGTCACATATGCATCTGGAATCAGTAGGGCCAAATCGGTATCTATTTGACATTCGCGTTTAATTTCAGGGGCCTTTTCTCCCTTAAACAAGTCTTTAAACTCAGTATCCTTGAGCTCGTGCAGGGCTTCATTCAATATTTTCTGATACATCTCCACACCTATATCAGCAATGAAGCCACTCTGTTCAGCACCTAAAATATTTCCTGAACCTCGAATGTCTAAATCGCGCATGGCAATATGAAACCCACTTCCTAAATCAGAGTGCTGTTCAATTGCGGCCAACCTCTTTCGAGCCACCGAACTCATCATATGCTTTGGAGGTGTAAACAAATAGCAAAAGGCCTTTTTGTTAGACCTCCCCACCCGTCCGCGCATTTGATACAAATCGCTTAAACCAAAATTATGTGCAGCGTTCACAATCATGGTGTTGGCATTTGAAATGTCCAATCCCGACTCAATGATGGATGTAGAAACCAACACATCATAGAATCCATCTACGAAGGCCACCATAATTTCTTCAAGCTGCTTCCCGTCCATCTGCCCGTGGGCAACGGCCACTTTTACACCGGGACACATGGTTTCAATTTTCTCAGCAAAGTGATAGATATCTTTTATTCGATTGTGAACAAAGAACACCTGCCCGTTTCGCGCCACCTCATAGTTAATAGCTTCTGACATAATTTCATCATTGTACACATGGAGTCGCGTATCAATGGGCTGCCTATTGGGTGGAGGCGTGTTTATAGTTGACAAATCACGAGCCCCCATCAAGCTGAACTGAAGGGTTCTTGGTATGGGCGTGGCAGTAAGTGTAAGTGTGTCTACATTTACCTTAAAGGCTCTAAGCTTTTCTTTAGCAGCCACTCCAAACTTCTGCTCTTCATCTATTACCAGGAGGCCCAGGTCTTTGAATTTAACATCCTTGGAAAGTATTCTATGTGTCCCTACAAGGATATCTATCTTTCCTTCTTTGGCTTTTAACAGCGTTTCTTTAATCTGCTTGGTTGATTTGAACCTATTCACATAGTCTACCGTGACAGGTAAATCGCCCAGACGCTCTTTAAAGGTTTTATAGTGTTGAAGTGCCAACACAGTGGTAGGAACTAAAACGGCCGTTTGCTTTCCATCCACTGCTGCCTTAAAAGCCGCTCTAATAGCAATCTCTGTTTTTCCAAAACCAACATCACCACATACCAATCGATCCATTGGATGCGGCTCTTCCATATCCTTTTTTACGTCAGCCGTTGTTTTTGCCTGGTCGGGGGTATCTTCATAAATGAAGGAAGCCTCCAATTCATTTTGCAAATAGCCATCAGGGCTAAATGCAAAGCCTGTTTTAGCTTTTCGAGCGGCGTAGAGTTTAATTAAATCGCGGGCAATGTCCTTGACCTTGTTCTTGGTCTTCTCTTTGATTTTGCTCCAGGCCTGCCCTCCAAGTTTGTGCACCGTAGGTTCTTTCCCTTCTTGTCCTACAAAACGAGAAATCTTGTGAAGCGAATGGATATTCACATACAACAGATCTCCTCCTTTGTACACCAGCCTAACGGCTTCCTGTAGTTTTCCGCTATGATCTACCTTTTCCAGACCTGAGAACTTACCTACCCCGTAGTCAATGTGCACTACATAGTCACCTGGTTGCAATTGGTATAGCTCCTTTAGCGTAATGGCTTTTTCCTGATTGTAGCTCTTACGGCTCTTGTAGTTTTTGAAGCGATTGAATATTTCGTGCTCTGTATAGCAGGCTACTTTTAAGTCATTGTCAACAAAACCTTTATGAATGTTTTTATATAGAGCAACAAACTCCTCGGGTCGCTCAATGTCTTCCAGGATTGAATAGATGCGCTCTAGTTGTTTTTTCGACTCTGAAAAAATGTAGGACGCAAAACCAGCATTTCGGTTTTCTTCTAACTTGTTTGCAAGCAGTTCAAACTTTTTGTTGAACACAGGCTGAGGCTGTACATGAAACTGCACCCTGGTATTTGGCGGAAAATAGCTGCTTTTTGATTCTTCAATGAGTCTCCTGTTTCCCAGATGGCTCATCAAATTCTCAACGCTTTCCAAATTGTTCTGCAGGGCGTGCAACATTTCCCTGGGTGTATCTTCATCTACCTTTTCGGCTCGAACATGAAAGTCTTCTACGGAAGCCTTAAAGTTTGCCAGGCCATCACTCCATACCACAAAGTCTTCAGGAAGAAAATTAAAAAAGGAGGTTCTTACCCCTTCTTCTTCATCGTGCTCGAAATTGGGAAGTATTGTGATCTTTTGAAGACGTTTCTCGCTCAGTTGGGTTTCCGGATCAAATTGTTTAATGCTTTCTACTTCATCGCCGAAAAGCTCAATTCGATAGGGTTTCTCGTTAGCGTAAGAAAAAATATCAATAATTCCCCCTCTTATGGAAAATGTACCAGGCTCATAAACAAAATCGACGCGTTCAAAATTGTACTCTACAAAAAAGTCTATTACAAAGTCAATATCCAGACTATCGCCTACTGTTACGGCAAAAGTGTTTTTGGAAATGAAGTCACTTGACACAACTCTCTCGACAAGGGCCTCCGGATAAGAAACTATGAAATGAGGTGTGCCCAGTGTTCCCTTAAGTCGATTAAGCACTTCGGTTCGCTGTTGAATCTGATTGTTTTCAAAGGCGTCAAAATGCTTATGCTTTCGATAGGGCGATGGATATACCATGACTCTTGAAACGGGTACGAGGTTTTCAAGATCATTGGCCAGGTACTGGCATTCTTCAAAATCACTTACTACAAACAGGTGATGGAATGCGTTTAGTTTTCGTGATAATGCGGCTGCCAGAAAGGACTTCATTGAGCCGGCCAAGCCCTTGATTTGAACCTTGGCCTGACTGACTGAAAGTCCACTTGAAAGTTCAATAAGCTTGGGATGCCTATCGTATTGGGATAAGAGCTGATCTAAATTCAAAGCGATGTACTTGCGCTGGCAAAAGTATACGTATTCACTACTGCTGCAACTTGAAGATTCCAAAATCCACTTGATTTGCCAGACGGCCACATCCTTGAAAAAGGAAAACAACTTTCCCCTTACATGTTCCCTCAGAAAATTTATATTCGCGGGAAATTTCAGGATATATGTATTGGACACTTGAACTAGCGAACTATCTGGTGGATGCACCATGGCCTGCATCGAAAGATGAGTTGATTGATTACGCAATTCGCTCGGGTGCTCCTTTGGAGTTGATAGAAAACTTGCAGGAGCTAGAAGATGAAGGTGACCCTTTTGAGTCGATAGAAGAAATTTGGCCCGATTTTCCAGCCCAAGATGAATATTTCTTCAACTCGGACGAGATTTGAGTTGAACCTTTGAAAAGATAAAATCCCGGTGAGAGCCGGGATTTTTTTGTTTCAAGGCATTTTGTTTCTGTAATAGTTCAGCGCATCCTCCCTAATCCCTCCTCCTTTAATCTGCTCCTACCGGATGTAATTCATAGAAACTTAATCCGTCCATCTGTAAATAAAGCAGTCTCATCGAAGGATAAGACTGGTTATTTTATCTTTAAGAAATAATTTCCATAAGTTGGCGCAGTCTATCATAAAAGACGCTCAATAGGTATGGCAATGAAGTTTAAGGTGGAATTCTATTCCCTCTCTCAACAACAGAGTGCGATTTTACTCACTCTCCCTCATCCCAAATGCTTCTCACCCCGTTTATTCGTAAGCAACTGCTGATACATCTAGGCAAACCTACATGTTAGAGACAGCTAAGCCAATCTTTCCTACCTCCACCTTATATCATAAATTCATTTATGCAAGCACTAGTGAGCATTATAATGCCGGTAAAAAATGCTGGTAAATACATTACCGATTGCCTGGACTCAATACTCGCACAAAGCCATATTCATTGGGAGCTGATTGCTGTAAACGATCACAGTGATGATAACAGCGAAGAAATCCTTAAACAGTATGCTTCATTTGACAAGAGAATAATACCTATCCGAAATCGTGGCAATGGGATTATTTGTGCCTTAAGGTTGGCGCTGAGCTTTTGTGACGGACAATTTATAACCCGAATGGACGCGGATGACTTTATGAACCCGCAAAAACTGAATTTTATGCTCAAGGACCTGGTAGCACATGGCACCGGTCATGTAGCACTGGGGCAGGTAAAATACTTTGCAGAAAACGGAGTAAAGGATGGATACAGGCGCTATGAAGCCTGGCTTAATGCTTTGACCTTACAGGGGGCAAACTTCTCTGAGCTGTATAAGGAGTGCGTTATTCCTTCACCATGCTTTATGATTCACAAGGAAGACTTGCTTAAGGCTGGTGGTTTTGAGTCCGACATTTATCCAGAGGATTACGACCTTGCTTTTAGGTTTTACCGACAGGGCTATAAATGCATCCCAACGAGAGAGACTTTGCACTACTGGCGTGACTATGAAACCAGAACTTCAAGAACGCATGAAAATTATGCTGACAACCGTTTTCTGGACTTAAAACTGAAGTACTTCAACGAACTACATAGAAAGGAAGAAGCGAGCCTGGTAGTATGGGGAGCCGGTACCAAAGGGAAAATAATTGCCAGATGGTTACAGGACGAGGGAATTGACTTTCAATGGGTTTGTGACAACGACAAAAAGATTGGCAAGGATATTTTCAACGTGAAAGTGCAACACTTTTCTTCCATTCAAAACCTTACAAATCCTCAGGTAATTGTGAGTGTTGCCAATGAAGAGCAACAGGCATCTATAACCGAATACCTTGTTGCGATGGAATTGAAGCCTATGGACAACTACTTTCTATTCTGTTGAAGTACTAGTCAAAGAAACGCCAGGCCACTCCCATCCTAACGGCTCTTGGCGCCATTGGATACCCGGGAAGCATTTCATAATCATACCCTAATAAACCGTCGTTGGCATGCTCGTACTTCACAAATCCGTTCCACCTTTTTAAGGCAGCCTCTACATATAAATCCAGTTGAGGATAGCCTCCTGTCATAACTCCTTCTCCTACGTGAAACTGTGCAATCCCTGGCATATAAGATTGTCCTTCAAACTCTGAATAGTAAAATAAACGAGCTCCAAGCCTCACAGTAGTTGCTTTTTCGAACATTGGAGTTTCAAAAAAGTAATGCAGATTCACCAGCCAGGTGGGCAACGTGTAGGGCGAAGTTTCATTAATCTGTTGCCAGGCTATTTCATTAAGGAAATGGAATTTGCCCAGATGAAAGTCTTTTCTAAGCTTTAGCTGAATGTAATTGAGCCCTGTCCCACTTTGAGCGGGTTGGGCAAGCTCATCGAAGTACAAAAAATTATCAGTGCGCTTTACTGCTAGAGTAATGGCATTATTACTCTTATAGCGCATGGTGGCTCCTATTTCGTTGTTGAATTGCTTCTTAAAATCAGTTACCCATTTGGCCATAGCACTGCTGTATGCCTGGCTAATGCCAGTTGGTGAAACTGCTTGGGTGCGTAGGTAAGGATGCAGTGATAAGCCCTTCCATAGGCCCTGGCTTAGTTTCAGATTGGCATCATAATCGCTGAACTGGCTTCCTACGGCTACATAGTCCACATTGGCCTTTAAGTGAGTAACTTTGGTCAGGCGTTTATTTAGGTTACCAAATATGTGCACATTTGCGTAACTCCACCACGATACGAGATTTTCTGGTTCTCTGTAAGTTAGGTCATCAAGGCCCCAAAAACCGGTTCTTCCCAACTTTACATCCACTCCACCAAAGAAACCTTCCTCGGGATATGGTTTGTCAATAGCCGAAGAATCACGCATGAGAATATCCTTCTTATTGAAGAAAATTCCAAGCCCTAACTGGTTGCTAACCTCCTGATGTTGCAACACCTCGTAATATCGATCTACATAACCATAGTGTGCCGGAAAAAAGGCAGGTAACGTATCGCTCTTAAATTTTGAAATGTTCTGGCTGAGCTTCAACTTATGCGTTAAATAGGCTCTGGGAACTGTATATGCGTTCTTTGGGCTCTTCTTCTTGGGGCCGGGCACTGAGTCAATACTCCCGATGTAGCGGAACTGTCTTATACCGGCTTCCATATTCCTGAGCCAATAAACTGCTCCGGCTCCCACACTATTATTACCGGTTCTGTTGGGAATTGAAGTAGGCTGCGAAGTACGTATGAGTTGGGATTGATAGGGCTCGGTGTTAAAATCCTGCAGGTCTTCAATGCCACCGTTCTCGTTCAGGTCGTTCGTATTCCAAATGGCATAGGCCAATGCCTGGTACTTACCTCCCGGACTGGCATAGTTGAGCTGGAGGGCCACATTGGTTAATCTATTGGCTTCACGCAAGTAGAAACCACTCGATTTCAATGAATTGTAGGTGATACCAAGATTGGTACGTTCGCCAAAACTCTGGCTATGGTATAGGCTTAGCGCCTGTAGCTCTCCATCACCTTGTATGTAGCGAAACTGCGTGTAGGGCGTATAAGAGTTGTAGTAGCGCAGGTCTTTCGACTTAATGTGACGGGCTGTATGGTGTTGGAGCCCCAGAGAATACCCGGCGCTTCGGGAGGGGCTGAACTCTAAATTGTAAGCCGCTGAACCGTAGTTATTAATTCTCTTTAGGTATCTGCCTGATGTGCGCCCCTGATCTACCATATCCACATCCAGTAGTACCGTGTCAATGTGGGTATAGTGGTTGGGCTTAAACAAAGCCGAATCTTCTAAAAGGTAAATGGTTTTAATAGCGTAAACCCGCTCTACTTTTTTGTCCTTTTTTCTGGTCTGTGTGCTATCGCCTGTAAAGGTAGAGTCAATGTTCAACTGGGCTATTACTTGCTCAGATGACACAAATAAGACTAAAAACGTTAGTAAATACTTTATCACGGGCACTTGACCTGAAAAAAATGTGCCGCAAAGTAAACGCTCCTCAGGTCCTGCAACAAACTAAGTTGTTTCATGTTGCGCTCTAATCCTTTTCAAGGTTCTAAATAAAAAGAATGTCCTTAATCAGGTTCCCTCCTAAAGCTTCGTTCAAGTGCTTAATAAGTCTCGACTTCATCATGGAGACTTCTTGCTTAAGGGGAGCAGAATCAAACCTCAGCACGAGCGTACTGCCCTTCATATACATTTCCTGGGTATGTTTTGCAATCATGCTTCCCACAAGACTCTCCCAATTGCTTTGAAGTTCTACCAATTTGAGTCTGCCTTTTAACTGGTAGGCATCAAGCAATTTGTTAATCCCTTCTTTTAAAGTTACTTCGTTCTTTTTTCTCAAAGTCTCAGTTTGATGTTCAAAGTTTAGGCTTTTGGCTTAGGAAGCAAGGATGATTCTTTCAATTTCTTAAGTATCCACTCCCAAAGCACTTCATAACGGATAATTTCATTGCCTCCCATGTTCATGTTAAGATTGGGATTCATGGTTTTGAGTTTCTCCAATTGCTTTCTCGTTTTCTTTTCTATTTCAAAGGGGTTGAAGTCCAGCTGGATGACCTTGAGTAGCATTCCAAGAAAGATCTTAGGGCGGTCGGCTCCATGACTCTTAATATGCCGATTTAAGTACCGATGAACCGAATCTTGTCTATCTATAATTTGTTCAAACTCTTCTTTCAGCAAATTAGAAAGGAAAAGCAAAACGACTAAACTGACATTAATTCCCATTTTATCAGCTAGAATACCATTTGATGACAATTTGATCTCAGATGCGGGGCTTTTAACCCAAGGTTTCTCTGGAACCCAAATCCCAGATTTGACTGAAAAATGAAGATATTCTGATTTTACTAACCAAGACTCCTTACGGACTTCATTAAATGCTTTGAACCTCGCATCCAGCGTTATTGACTGTAGTATATCATTTGCTTCCTTAAACTGATTGTTTACTAGGTAAAAAGAGCATTCGATTTCAGACAACAAAAACCACATTGAAGTCCATTTAGGGATACTCGAGTATCCTTTGGACAGCCAAAATTTGAACTTCTCTGAGCTCCCCAAACTACCATTTGCATATGCCATGTAAACAAACAACCCTCCTTTGGCGTCTACTAAATTGACCTTTTCCACTATTTTCAACCCTTGAGTGGCGCACTCAATAACCCCATGATAGTCTCTTTTCATGTCATACAATCTAATTCTCAACAGAATCAGACTATACTCCAGATAGTTTGACGACAGTGCATTAGATCTAATCTCGGATTGAAGCTCATTTACTACCCCTTCATAGAATATTACTCGTTCCCTTTTTAGCTCCTTTTTTGCATTGATTTCTATTGTCCATTCGTGTTGAATTAATTTTAACCTAGACTCCAATGAAATTATATCCAATAGGGCTTTCATTTTATTACCAAACAAGACCGCATCCGTTTTAGATGTGGAGCTTAAAAGGCAGGCCTTGGTTAAAAAAAATTGCTCTTCGCGAGATTCTATCTCCTCAGCCACCCTTAATTTCCTTTTAAAGGTCTTAAAGAGACTTGTGTAAGCGTTTGGTAATACCGCTTCAGCAACTATGAATTTGAGAGCTTGAACATCTTTTATGAGTTTCAGTCTTTTCATTAGAAGATTTGATTTCTTCCGTTCATTCACTTTTCTTGAAGCAGAGTCGCCTAATGCTCTCAACACTGTGTCAAATAGTTCTCCCCTCAGAACATCATAGCCGGTTCCCTTATAGTCAGGACCAAACAACTTCGATTTATAAAAACTCTTCGATCTGTATGGATTCTTTAGGAACAGGTGCATGAGTCTTTCTTTTTTGGTCCCTTGTTCATTGGGATGAACTGTAAAAGAATCAACATGCTTGGGGTATACTTTTATAAACTCACTTAAGTCCTTCTCCATCTATTAAAAATTGAGTACAAAGTACCTTTACAAAATTATCTACAGGCAACTTTTTGGGCATTTTTCACCCCATACTTGAGCTCAACTTACTACTAAAACATTCTACAAGAGCGCCACAATTTTATTCAAATAGAGTCCCCAAATTGCATTTCAATTAGAGAGCTATTCTACATAAGGAGCTAAATGGAGAGCTGGACTAAACGGGGGTTATTGTGACCAGTAAAGGCTGGTCAGCTTGAGGCGCCATCAAGTTTTTTAAGAAGGGTAAGAACTTCTACCACAATGAATCTATGGGGTGGGCAGATTTAGCGTTTTTGCCTTTCCCTTTCGTGTGCTATGCGCTTAATTTGCAGGGCAATTACCAAAACCATTAAAAGAGAAAGATGAGCGTATTGGTCAATAAAGACTCAAAAGTTGTGGTTCAAGGCATTACGGGCAAGGAAGGTACTTTCCACGCCGAGCAAATGATTGCCTATGGAACGAATGTAGTAGGCGGTGTAACGCCGGGTAAAGGAGGCCAAACCCACCTTGATCGCCCTGTGTTTAACACAGTAGCCGACGCTGTGAAGGAAGCGGGTGCCAATGTTTCCATCATTTTTGTTCCACCGGCCTTTGGTGCTGATGCCATTATGGAGGCTACTGATGCCGGAATTGAAGTAATCGTATGTATTACTGAAGGTATTCCGGTAAAAGATATGACTTATGCTCGTGATTATATTTCTACCAGAAACTGCCGTTTGGTAGGTCCTAACTGCCCTGGAGTCATTACTCCGGGTGAAGCCAAAGTGGGTATTATGCCAGGCTTTGTATTCAAGTCAGGAAGAATTGGTATTGTTTCAAAATCAGGTACTCTTACTTACGAAGCTGCCGACCAAGTGGTGAAGGCCGGATTGGGAGTTTCTACAGCAATTGGTATTGGTGGAGATCCAATTATAGGTACTTCAACCAAAGATGCCGTAGAGCTGCTCATGAACGACCCTGATACCGATGGTATCGTGATGATTGGTGAAATAGGTGGTAACTACGAAGCTGTGGCTTCCAAGTGGATACAAGCACAAGGCAATCCTAAACCTGTAGTAGGGTTCATTGCCGGACAAACTGCACCTAAAGGAAAAAGAATGGGACATGCTGGTGCCATTATTGGTGGCGCTGACGATACAGCTGAAGCCAAGAAAGCCATTATGAATGCCTGTGGTATTAGCGTTGTAGAAAGCCCGGCTGACATTGGTAAAACCATGGTAGCTGCCATGAAAGGGGTTGAAGCCTAAGTAGCAAAAAGCAAACTTGTATAAAAGTAACAGCCACGCAATGCGTGGCTGTTTTTGTTTGCGGTCCGCGCTTCTTTACAACCCGTGCCTACAAACTAGACTTCATACAGACCGTTGATCGTAAGACTTTAGTCTACCAGATGGTCGAACTTCTTTCCGGCATATAAAAAGCCAAAAGCTTCGGCTCCATCCTTCTTGAGATTTTTATGATGCACTTTGTGCACCCTTATAATTTTTCGCATGTAGCGACCACCAAACTTCCATTTGTGCTTATAGCGTCGGTGTACTATTACGTCATGAAATACAAAATAAGCCATACCATAGGCTGTAACTCCAAGACCAATATAAAAATTAAACCAGAGTGACTCCACAAGTAGGCCGCTGAAAATTAGCCCCATAGCTATAAGGCTAAAGAATATGCTGAATAAGTCGTTTTTCTCGAAAAAGCCCTTTCCATGAACATGATGGTCCTTGTGCCAGGACCATAGCCAACCATGCATTATGTACTTGTGGGTAAACCAAGCTACTCCTTCCATCATAACGAAAGAGGCAATTACAAGAAAAATCTTCAGAATCATTGTTTTATTTCAAGTGCTTCAAAATGCTCTCGTCCATAGGTTTTGTGGTGCTACCAAATACATCCAACAAGGTACCATTTTCATCTACCAGGTATTTCTGGAAATTCCATTTAACAGTAGAGTTTTTTACGCCATTGAGCTCTTTGCTGGTAAGCCAGGTGTACAAGGGATGTTGATTTTCTCCCTTAACATCAATCTTTTGTGTCATCAAGAAACTCACACCATAGTTCTTTTCGCAAAAACCTTTGATCTCTTCTTCAGTCCCAGGCTCTTGTTTTCCAAATTGATTGCAAGGCAATCCTACTAAAGCCACCTTTTCGCCATACGCTTCATGCAGTTCCTGCAAGCCTTTGTATTGTGGAGTAAAGCCACATTCAGATGCGGTATTAACAAAAAGGATTTTCTTCCCCTTAAATGAAGACAAAGACATTTCCTTACCATCAATAGATACAATTGAATAATCGTACAAATCAGTTGACATACTTGCTGGTGATTTCTTTTCGCTGGCAGATGTGATGAGTATTCCTACGCAGAAGATCAAAGCTACTTGTCCAAAAAATTTCATGCTGGTTTTGGTTTAAAAGACTTTGCAAATATCCGCTGCCTAAAAAGCTCCATCAACGTAATATTCATTAAAATGAGCAGCATGCCGTAGAAGATATCTTCAAAAGGTACTGTCCATAGCCTAAACGCGAGGTTTTCCAGGTCGTTGTAAATTACCACGGGGTTTGAAGTAAGTACACCATTCACCAAGAAGAAAGGACCGATAGCGATTAGGTAAGCGGGTAAAAAATTCCTTAGGATTTCTGTTTTGAACAGTATAAACTGGATCAGGACCAGTAAGGCGAGTAAGAAAAAAGTGATCCCGGTATACATTTTCTCGTAATTGAGCGCGGAGATCAACATTAACATGGAAGCAAATGGAATAGAAAAAAAGCGCGCGGAACGAAGGCTCATTTTTATACTAAACCAACATTTGAGGCATTCATAAATGAACACACAGGCATAGGGAATTGTAAAAAAGAACATCCACTCTTCCAATGGAAGATTTAAGATATTGATACCCAACAAATACTTTGCATTGAAACTCCACACCCCCATTTCTGTAAACCACACATCCCAGAGTATAAAAAAGGAAGCTGTGATAAACATTGCAGGAAGAAGGTATTTCCATTTTTTATAGAATGCTACCTTCCTGTCGAACGACAGCACCAAGGGAAAAAACAAGGTGAGTACGTTGAGTAGTAAGTAGGTGTAAGACCCGGTAAACAATTTAAAAAACGTTCAATTGGTATTGTACATAGGTTTTCATGAGTAAATAGAGCTTTTTACCATTGGGCACTCTTACACGCTCGTTTTTTATAACTTCAGGAGTAAGGCTCCTTATCTTAGAAAACAATCTACGATAATACGTATAGGCAAGATACACACCTCTCCTTGCTCCTATAGGCAATCTTTTAATTCCTTCATAAGCCTCGTCAAAGTCCTTCTCAATATCCGCTTCTATAGCTTTTTTGGCATTGGAATTAAAACTTGTGAAATCAACCCCCGGAAAATACACTCTTCCGCGCTCGTCTACATCGTCTTTTAGGTCTCTCAGAAAATTTACCTTTTGGAAGGCCGCACCCAGCTTTCTGGCAGAGTCCTTTAACTCATCGTACTTCTTTTGATTGCCCTCTACAAAGATTTTAAGACACATGAGACCAACTACTTCAGCCGAACCATAGATATAGGTTTCATAACCTTCCTGCTGGTAACTATCGAAGTAAAGATCCATTTCCATGCTGTGCAAGAAGGCCTCAATTAGGGCGTGGTCAATTTGGTACTCGTTGACCACTTCTTGAAAAGCATGTAGCACTGGATTCAAGCTAATTTCTTCTTCCAGAGCTTTGTATGTATCTGCCTTAAATTCATCCAGAAGCTTCTTTTTGTCCTTATGATGAAATGTATCCACTATTTCATCGGCGAAACGCACATAGGCGTAAATAGAATAAATAGGGTCGTGCAGCCTCTTAGCCAGGCTCTTTATACCCAATGAAAAGGAAGTGCTGTAGGCATTGGTAATTACCTTACTACACTGCCTGCACGTTTGATGATACAGTGCTAACATGTTCTTGCTCTTTTAAAATTCGTTCCGTAACCAGTTTTGAACTCACAACAACCATTGGTAAACCTGTGCCCGGGGTGGTAGAAGCCCCTACATAGTACAGGTTGTTTAACTCTTCGTCTTTATTTTTTGGCCTGTAATAGCCTATTTGATTGAGATCGTGTGCTAAGCCCAGACCACTACCTCTGTACAGGTTGAATTTGGATTGCCACTCTTCCGGCGTCCATATGGTTTTTGACAGTACATTGGATTTGATATCAAAACCCACTCTGTTTCCCAAATCTTCAATGATGGTGTCTGCCAAGGCATCGGCATCGGACCAATCGTCCTTGTACCTTAAATCTGGTACAGGGCAGAGAATGAATAAATTTTCGCATCCGGGAGGAGCGCATTCATCATTGAGTTTAGACAAAGAGTTTACGTAGTAATAAGGGCGCTGTGGACTTGTTTGCCGAGTAAAAATGTCGTCCGCATAAGATTTAAAGTTTTCACCCAAAAAGTAATTGTGATGATTGAGGTTATCGAGTTTACCGTCAACACCCAAATAAATGGTGAATGGAGCCAAGGTCCACTTCTTCTTATCTAACTTGTTTTCTGTAAAATTTTGGCGTTTTAGCACCTTACCTCTGAATGCAGCTGCGTCTGCATTTATTACATAAACGTCGGCCTGCCACAATTGTCCTTCATTGTCTCGAATTCCCGTTACTTCTCCATTGCTTGAGAGCACTTCCGTAACTTCAGTATTGAATCGGAACTGAACACCTCTTTTCTCAAGTTCCGCCATCATTACATCCACTATCTGGTACATGCCCCCTTTTACGTTCCAGTAGCCATCATGCTTCAGCTCGGTGTAATTGAGCAAGCTGTATACGGCTGGAGTGTCAAAAGGTGTGGCCCCTAGAAAAAAGGCAACCAAGGAGAATATGATTTTGACCTGTTCACTTTCAAAATGCTTGTTCAACTCTTCCCACATGGTTCTAAAGAGCATGGGAACGTACTTGAAGGGAACCTTGGTAAACTGCGAGAAAAACTGCCAGGGATTGTCGAAATTGTTTTTGACAATCGGATACTCCGTGCTATGAAAGAGGTCCTCCGCCTTCTTTAAATAACCGTCAACATGTTTTCTAAATTCAGGCTCGATAGCTGCAAATTCCTTTGCCAGTTTATCCAGATCTTTATAAATGCTGTATTTTTCATTTCTGCCAGCAAAATGCACGGTGTAAAGTGGATCGAGCTCATTAAACTTCAATGGATTCTTCATTCCTACTGAGTTAAAGAGCTCATCAAACTCATAGCTCATTGAAAAAAATGAAGGCCCCACATCCCAGGTAAACCCATCCTTTTTCAATTGATTGAGTCTCCCTCCTGCCTGATGGTGCTTTTCTATAATTTGTACGCTATATCCCTGATGAGAAAGACGCAGCGCGGTAGAAAGCCCTCCAAGGCCTGACCCTACGATAAGTGCTTTAGGCTGCAGCATGAGTAATATTTATACGTTGTAATTTCTTTTTCAACTCCTGTCGGGCCAGGAAAATCCTACTTTTAACAGTGCCCAACGGGAGGTCTAATTCATCAGCAATCTCCTGATACTTATATCCTTCGTAATGACGCAAAAAAGGTCTTCTGTATTCTTCAGGCAGTGAATTCACAACCTTCATCAGGTCATCCATCACCATTTTACCCTGGGCCTTATTGGGCTCAACAGACTGGCCTGAATCCAGATAGAAAGAGTTCTCTGTTCCATCGGCTGTCACCTTCATTTTAGTCTTTCGGCGGTAGTTATTAATGAATACGTTTTTCATGATGGTGTACAGCCAAGCTTTAATGTTGGTGCCCTGCTGAAACTTATCCTTATTGCTGAGCGCCTTAAACATGGTTTCCTGAAGGAGGTCGTAGGTATCTTCCAAATCGTTAGTCAAATTCAACGCATAGGGCTTAAGGAAATTCTGAAGAGAAATGATCTTGGCTTGAAACTCTAAGGTAGACATCTGTTTAACTTTTGATACTTCAAAGTAAAACAAAATCTTTTGGTTTTTCACCATTTTGTTCAACTTACAAAATCAAATAGTTAAACAAAATACAAAAACAGCTCATTGCGTAAAGTAAAAGGATATTTTCAAAATAGCCTTAACAGCTATTAACAACCTTAAAAACCTATAACGCCATCTTATAGAAGCATTCTCAAACATTGTTAAACAATAAAACACAAAAACATAAACAATTCAAAAATCAATTCACACGAGCCCTACATCAGTTATTCTCTATCTTTGAGCTATCATCGTTCTCCGAATCATGTACTCCCCTTCTCACTTCCTCAGGCAGTATTACCTCCCCATTCTGGCAGTTTTATTATTCATGGCTCATCAGTTAAGCGAACCCTTCATTGAACTGAGTATCATTGATTCCTACTTAGATGATTTGCTCTTTTTCCCGGTAGTATATGGCGTGCTGGTTTTCATTTTCAGGCTTTTCATGGGCCTACATTACCGTCTTCCCATTCCCATGATGTTTATAGGCTTTGTCCTTACATTTTTTAGTACTGAAGTGCTGTTTCCAAGTATTTCCAATCTGCATGTAAGCGACCCATGGGACGGCTTGGCTTACTTTTCAGGTGGCTTCCTATTCCACTTTAGCACCAATATCCCAACCAAGGCTTGATCCGTTTTGGGTTTTGACCTACTCCATTGGTATGCATTACCTTTGAAAGTTCATTTCATCGATTATGAAATTCAAGTTAATAGTACCATTGACACTCATACTTCTGGCTTTGGGTATGGGAAGGCAAGCACAAGCAAGGACTTTATTCTTTGAGTTGTCTCCGGTTTACTTCTTCTTTGAAGGTGGTGGAGGCAGTTTTGGCTCAGAACGGGGTCACTGGCAATACGGCATTTCATTTAGTACTTTTAACCCTGACGGCTTTGTACAAAAGGGATCTGTCAACATCCTGGGTGCATTCACCACGCTTCGAACAATGAACTTTGAACCCTTTACCAAGTTCTATTTCAGCAAAGAACGACGAAGACTATACCTGGGGCTTAATATGAACCCCCAGCTTAATTTCATGAGAGACGACTCTACTCAAAATATTACTCCAATCCTCAGCATATTTGCTAACCCTAAGGTAGGATGGCGTTGGTTTCCATTTAAGAGACACTTTTATATTGACGGTAGCTACGCTATGCGTGTACTAGTTTTCAAAGGTGAAGCTGCCACAATTGGTACTTCAGCCTTAACCTGGGAAGATTTTGTTGGCGTTCCTGAGTTGAGTATCGGATTCAGGTTCTAAGCTTTCCTGAGTCATGAGATACTTCTTTTTACTTCTCTTTATCTGCATCACTGGCATTTCCTGTGTACCCGATCAAAAAATAGTAGAGGACAACCCTTTTATTATTGATGAGAATGCCACACCGTGGATTATTGCTCATGGAGGTTCAAAAGCATTGTGGCCTGAAAACACCATGATGGCTTTTAAGGGCTCCATGGAAATAGGCGTTGATGCCCTGGAGATGGATGTAAACATCACCAAGGACGGAACGCTTATTACGCATCACGACGAGACTATTGATCGAATGAGTGATGGGGAAGGAAAAGTTGCTGACTTCACTTTTGAGGAACTGGGCACCTTCAACTTCGGCGACGGATTTGTCAATTTAGAAGGAGAAAGCCCTTATAAAGGGCTTCATGTAGCAGTAACTGCTCTTGAAGAAGTAATTACGGCCTATCCGGTGATACCACTTATTATTGAAATTAAGAATACTGGTGAACTGGGTGAAAAAGCAGCCGACGAATTGATAAGGCTTATTGACAATTATGGTATTAAGGAACATACCATTATAGCTTCTTTTAGCGACGAAGTATTGGCTTATATAGCGGATGAAACTGATGGTTCCTATATGGTTTCAGCTCCAGAAAAACAGGCCAGAAGGTTTGTACTCTCTACCAAGAGCGGCTTAGGGGTTCTACATTGGCCAAAGTCAATGGCGGCTCAACTTCCTATGGAAAGCGCTGGTTTCAATTTGGCTAAAAAGCGAATTGTGAAATCGGCCCATAGACATAATATGGCTATTCATTATTGGACCATCAATACCAAAGAAGATATGGAGCTTCTAATTGATCTTGGAGCCGATGGGCTTATAACAGATCGCCCCGACCTTATGAAAGAAGTAATAGCAGGTTTATAGTATGACTGAAATATTTAAAGTGCACCTGGCAACAAGGGAGCGAGTAGTTGATCTCTTAAACAAGCACAGTGATGCAGAATTAAACCATATAGTTGAAGGCTTCTCCAACAATCTTATTTGGAACGCTGCTCACATTTTGGTTACCCAACATCTGCTCACCTACGCCCGATGCAATAAGGATATACCATTAAATACCGCTATAGTAGAGGCTTATAGAAAAGGAAGTAAACCTGAAAGCACCTGTACGTCTACCGATATCGCCTTAATAAAGGACCTCTTGATTGCTAGTCACGAAACCTTCAAACGAGATTTTGAACAAGGCTATTTTACAGGCTTTCAACATTACATAACGAGCTACGGTGTACCACTTGACACCATTGAGGACGCAGTTGTTTTTAATAATACCCATGAGGGACTCCATTTGGGTTACATGATGGCCATGCGCAAAAAGCTCTAACAAAGAGCTCTGTTGCTTCAAGAATTCGGCTAATATTAGTATTCCTCTTTGGACCATGCCCCATTCCGTTTACATTTGAGAAAAAACGGATGAAGGGAGTCGTTTTCACAGAGTTTCTTGAACTGGTAGAGGAGAAATTTGGCTATGAAGTAGTAGACAAAATTATCACAGCAAATGACGCTCCTTCAGGAGGTGCCTATACTGCCGTGGGCACTTACCCCTTCAGCGAACTTGCGGGTATGCTTGGTCACTTAAGTAAAATAACAGGACTGCAGCCCGAAGCATTGCTACAGGTTTTTGGAAAGCATCTGTTTAATACATTTCACAAGTCTTACAACCACTTTTTCCAGGGTACAAGCGATGCCTTTGAGTTCCTAATGCATATTGAAGATTACATTCATGTAGAAGTAAAGAAACTGTATCCTGATGCGGAACTTCCCCGTTTCGAATCCTTCAAAAGTGACCCTAACACTTTACATCTTATTTATAGCAGTGAGCGGAAACTCTATCCTTTGGCACAAGGACTCATTGAGAGTTCGCTGGAGCACTTTAACACTAAAGCCGACCTAGTTTACAAACTGCTCAAAGAAGATGGTTCGCACGTAGAATTCATTATTACAAGAAAAGATTGAGTGACGAAATTGACATATTAAGAAGAAGGCTTGAACGGGAAAAAAGAGCTCGAAAAGAGGCCGAAAGGGTTTTAGAGCTCAAATCGCTGGAGCTGTTTAATGCTAACGAAGAACTCAAAAAAGTTAATTCTCACCTTGAAGAGGAAGTTGAGTTGCGAAATAGGCGGCTGGACGAAGGAGAAAGAAGGTATAGGCAGCTTGTTGAAAATGTTCCTGACATTATCTATAAAACCGATCCAAAAGGCATTTTCACTTATGTAAATCCAATTGCGGTTAGTAAAACAGGGTACTCCAGGTCAGAATTATTGAGCATGTCGTTCCAGGACCTTATTCTCCCTGAATGGAAAGAGGTTTCTGCCTCTTTTTATGCAGATCAACTCAAAAGGAGAAATGAAAAAAGCTATTTCGAGTTTCCCATTAGATCTAAGCAGGGAGAGCTTATTTGGATAGGTCAAAATGTGCAATTCCAGTTTAAGGACAATAGGCTTATAGAAGCTTTCGCCATTGCCAGAGATATTACTGAATCCAAATTTGCCAGGGAAAGACTTGAACTCAGCGAAGAAAAGTATCGCAGCATCATTGAAAACCTACGTCTGGGTTTGTTGGAAACTGATCCGTACGGCATTGTTACCAAGGTTTATCCGAAGTTTACAGAACTTACAGGGTACACGGCCGAGGAGCTCATAGGTAAAGATCCACGACCCATTCTGCTAGACCAAAAGAAAGCTTACGATATACTGAACAAAGCTGAGGAACAGAGAAGACAGGGAAATGCCGGTGTTTATGAGAACTCCATCAAAACCAAAGATGGTAGAACACTTTGGGTACTTATAAGCGCTGCTCCCATAAAAGACCGTGAGGGAAATGTTACAGGCACCATAGGTGTTCATTTCGACATTACCGATCGCAAGCATATTGAAGAAGCATTGCGTCTGGCACAACATGATGCCGAAAAAGCCCGAAAGGCAGAACAGTTGTTCCTTGCGAATATGAGTCATGAAATCAGGACTCCACTGAATGCGGTAATTGGCATGTCACATCTTTTACATGACCTCTCTCCCACCGAGCAACAACTTGAATACCTCAAAGCTCTTCAACACTCAGCCATGCTCTTGAAGGGTATTGTTAACGATATACTGGATATTTCGAAAATTGAAGCCGGCAGGCTTGAGTACAATGAAGAACACATTGTACTTGCTGAGGTAATAGAGTCCTTTCAAAAAACATTTGAGCTCAAACTTCAGGGCAGTAAAGTAGACATGCATTCGTCTTTTGATCCTGCATTAAAGGAAGCAGTTCTTGGTGATCAACTCCTCTTAAGTCAGGTATTAACCAATTTACTGAGTAATGCTGAGAAGTTTACCGAGAAAGGGACCATTGGGCTAAAAGCAGCCGTCCTAAGTGATACGGAAGACTCGATACATGTTGAGTTTCTAGTGAGCGATTCGGGAATTGGAATAGCACCCGAACGCTTGAAAATTATTTTTGAAAAGTATGAACAGGCCAATCAAACCACAAAAATGAAGTATGGTGGTACTGGCCTTGGACTGGCCATATCCAAAAAGATAGTGGACTTCCTTGACGGAAAACTGGAAGTAGAAAGTAAAGAAGGCCTGGGCTCAACTTTTAAACTGCACTTACAATTTGAAAAGCCAAAGGAATCTGAAAAGAGAATAAGCACTGAGAAAAAACATGATCAAAACGTCCTTAAAGGTTCTTTCTCAAACATATTAGTTGCTGAAGACAATGCCATGAACCGGAAGTATGTGCAGGAGATTTTCAGAAACCACCACCTGAATATTGATTATGCGCACAATGGGCGAGTAGCCGTTGAAATGTGTAGGGAAAAGGCCTATGATATTATTTTGATGGATCTTCAAATGCCTGAAATGGATGGTGTAAATGCCACTATAAAAATCAGACACCACTCCAACCCCAATAAGGAAACGCCTATAATTGCCTTAAGTGCCTATGCTACTGAAGAAGTGAAAACGCGAACCCAGCTGGCCGGGATGAATGGCTTTTTGGCTAAACCCTTTACTCCAAAACAACTCAAGACCTTGCTCAATATTGATATTGTCGATGATCAGGTAAGCAAGGAAAAAACCGATACACAAGCACAGGAAAAAGAGCTTGATCGCACCTTGCTCAATGAGCTGTATGGAGATGATCCCGACTACGCTTTTGAAATGTTCGACCATTTCCTAAAGTCTTTTGAAAACCAAATGGAAGCTTTCAATAACGCTTTAAATAGTAGAGACCTTGATGAAATAAGGCGTTTCATTCATAAGATAAAACCCGGTTTTTCTATGGTAGGGCTTCCATGGTTGCAAGAGCTTGGCTCTGCTATTGAATCAGCCTGCGAGGCCGGGAAATCAGAAGAAGCTCTTACAAAAGGAGTCACTTTTCAGCAAAAAGCCCGACAAGGAATTATCCTTGTAAAAGCAGAGCATCAAATACTTCAATCAAAACTGAAAAGCACATGAAAAAACTCAATGCCCTTGTAGTTGATGATGATGATATGGCACGCATGTCAATCATTCGACTGTGTGAAAAATCGGACATGTTTGATCAGATAGAGTCATTTGATAATGCTGAAGATGCTTCTCAATACCTGTTTAACATGAAACCTGATGTGGTTTTTCTGGATGTTGAAATGCCGGGAATCAATGGCATTGAACTCCTCCGCTCCTTCAATGACATTGGGAATGTGATCATAGTTAGTGGAAAAACCGATTATGCCTTTGATGCTTATCAGCTAAACGTGTTGGACTACCTTCCCAAGCCCGTAACACTTCCGCGCATGCTTAAAGCGCTTGAAAAAGTGCAACTATCGGAAGACGAAGCGGCCAATGAGATTTACGTACGCGTTGAAGGAAAACTTACAAGGGTACAGTTTAGTGAAATAGACTACATTGAGTCATTGACAGACTATGTGAGAATACATACCGAAAGCCAAAAACTGGTAGTCTATAGTTCCTTAAAGCACATAGAATCAAAACTTCCAGGCAAAGACTTTATGAAGGTACATCGCTCCTTTATTGTGAATATGAATAAGATTAAAGACATTGATGAAAATCTGATTGTCATTAAAGATGCCCTCATTCCTATAAGCAGGGCCAATCAACCTGAACTCATTAAAAGGCTCAATCTATTGAAATAGAACCTTTTCAATTTGTTTTGAGAAGATGAGATTCAATTTTCGTTTCAGTATTTGACCAGGCTTGAACAAAACTCAGGTAAGGTAAGTAGCTTCTCATGGAAGAAACTCTCAATTCCCACTCCCTCCACATTTACATTATCGAACAACTTGTTTTATGTTGAAATAGTGAGAACCTTTTTATTGTTTCCGATTGTTGCAGCAAGCTATAAAGATCATTGGTGAAGACTGCAGTCATTATTCCCGCCTTTAATGAAGAGCAATCCATCGGAAAAGTCATTGACGACATTCCTGATAAGAGTGATAAAATTGTCCTTGTTTGCAATAACGGGTCTACTGACAATACTGAAAAGGAGGCTTTAAATGCAGGAGCTATGGTGCTCACCGAAAATAGGAAGGGATATGGCTATGCTTGCCTTAAGGGAATTCAATTCCTAAAGGAGCTCCCCAGTCCTCCGGAGTATGTGGTTTTCATGGATGGTGATTATTCTGACTTTCCTATTCAAATGAATGACTTGTTGCATCAGGTTGAGGTAAATAATTATGACCTGGTGATAGGGTCAAGAGCTATGGGAAACAATGAACGAGGATCTATGACCCTCCCCCAGCGCTTTGGAAATTGGCTTTCGGGATTTCTTATCGGAATAATTTACCGTCAAGAAGTTTCTGATTTGGGCCCTTTTAGGGCCATTAAATGGAACCGGCTTTTGGAGCTCAACATGCAGGACAAAACCTTTGGATGGACTGTAGAAATGCAGATAAAAGCCATTAAGCAGAAGTTCTCTTATAAAGAGATCGCAGTGGATTACAGAAAAAGAATTGGAAAATCAAAGGTCTCAGGAACAATTAAGGGAACTTTGTTGGCCGGATATAAGATTATATACACCATCATTAAGTATGCTAAGTAACATTTTGGAGGCTTTGGTTCTTATAGTGTATGGTGGAAGCCTGCTTTTTCTATTTGTTTACAGCCTGTCACAACTGCACCTAACATGGGCCTATCTCAAAAAACCAAAAGTCCAAACCACTCCATTTGATGTTGAAGAAAGCTTCAAGCCCTTTGTTTCAGTTCAACTTCCTGTATACAATGAGGCCAATGTGGTTGCCAGGCTTATTGAGCAAACTGCGGCCATGTCCTATCCCAGAGATTTATTTGAAATTCAGGTGCTTGACGATTCCAACGATGAAACTTCGAAGGTAATTGAAGAGACTATTGCCCAACTAGACCCCAATATTCAGATTCACCACATACAACGTTCCGATCGAACCGGTTTTAAGGCGGGAGCCCTGAAGTATGGAATGGAAACGGTAAAAGGTGAACTAATTGCCATTTTTGATGCAGACTTTTTGCCCGAACCAGATTTTCTGGAGAAGACTGTGACCGAGTTTAAGAATCCCAAAATTGGCGTAGTACAAACCCGCTGGGGCCACTTAAACAAAGAGTATTCTTTGCTTACAAAAGCACAGGCATTTGGACTGGATGCCCATTTTACCGTAGAACAACTAGGCAGAAACAACGAAAAGTGCTTCATAAGTTTTAATGGTACTGCCGGAATATGGAGAAAAACCTGTATTGAAGATGCCGGAGGTTGGCAAAGTGACACCCTTACTGAAGACCTTGACCTTTCATATAGAGCACAACTCAGAGGCTGGGAGTTTATCTTTAAAGAAGATGTTGTGAGTCCTGCGGAGCTTCCCATTACCATGAGTGCCTTTAAATCACAGCAGTATCGATGGAATAAGGGTGCCGCAGAAACACATCTAAAAATCTGGCGACAGGTTTGGACCAGTTCTCTTGAGCCCAAAATAAAGTTCCATGCCATGATTCAGCTGCTCAAGGGTTTTGGTTTTGTAGCCAGCTTCTTACTTACCATTGTAAGCGTGCCTATGCTGTACTACCGCATCATTTCTTCTCCTGCAGCCAACCTTATGCTACAGGTGTTTTCATTTACATTGGTTTGCGTTCTCATTCTTACGGCTTTTTACTATGCTTCCCTTATTAGGTTAGAACCTGAGAAACAAAGTCGTTTCAAATATTTCTTCACCAGGTTTCCAGGATTTATTGCCATTTCCATGGCAACTTCCCTTCATAATACTATAGCTGTGATAGAAGGATATTTGGGCATTAAAACCCCTTTTGTAAGGACTCCAAAATTCAATGTACTTGATCAGAGCAGGCGCAAACGAGCTTTTGCCATCTCAGTGAAAGAGGTTAGTTGGCTTACTCTCTTTGAAGGTCTGTTGGCCATATACTTTTTTTTAGCTGTCGCCATGGGGATTTTCGAAGGCATTTACTCATTTGTCCCGTTCCATTCTCTGATGTTCACTGGCTATCTATTTATGTTCCTGTACGCTTTCCGGTCAAATGAGCCCACTACTTGAATAGGAAACCAGGGTATATCGATATTCTTCTTATTCTGACTTCCGGAGTTGGTTACTACTGCATTCAAAACCTGTTTTCCAGAGAAAACATACTCCTTGTATTACCCATTTACACCGCCATTTTTGGTGCTTACCTGTATTGGAGTTTTGGAAGAAAGCTCTCCTTTCCACTTTTAGTCCTTATTGGCTTAGTCTTTCGCCTATGCGTTATAACAGGACCTCCAAATTGGAGCGATGACTACTTTCGGTTCTACTGGGATGCTCAAATGACAACAAATGGTATAAATCCCTACAGTTTTACCCCAACCGAGCTTCAAGAAGCACACCCTAAGGTTTTTGAAAGGCACGCAAGCGTATTCGAACAACTCAATTCTCCGGATTACTATAGTGTATATCCGCCCGCACTTCAGGCTGTTTTCGCATTGTCAGCCAGCCTGAGTAGAAGCCTTGACGGCTTTGTAAGATGCACTCAAATTCTCATAGTTCTTTCTGAATTGCTAGCAGTGCTGTTAATGGCTTCCTTGTTGGCATTGATAGAAAAAGCCAAAGAACTCAGCGCACTCTATTTTTTGAATCCTCTGGTCATTGTGGAGCTGTCAGGCAATTTGCACAATGAGGTTTTTATGGTTTTGTGTAGCGTTGCTGCCCTTTGGTTATTGTACAAAAAGCAATACTGGTTAAGCGCCATTGCTTTGGCAATTGCAGTTGCCTGTAAACTGTATCCACTACTGTTAGCTCCTATTTTTTTAATGAGGTCAGGAAAGTCATGGCTCACCTACGGTCTTTCCTTTGGCCTCGCCCTGGCCTTGCTGTTTTTACCATTTATCGGTGTTGAGGAGTGGGCACACATTAAACAGAGTATTGACTTGTACTATCAAAAATTTGAGTTCAACGGCGGACTCTATTTTCTTCTGCGTAAGATGATTTCGGGCATAACAGAATATAATCCCATTGCCTATTTGGGGCCATCTTTGGGCTTTCTGTCAGTCGTATTAATAGTAAACCTGTACCGAATAGGTCTTTTCAAGCCCACTAAAAACGATGTATTCAGACTGATAAGTTTGACAATACTGTTTTTTTATACCACCAGCACCACCGTACATCCTTGGTACTTATCTCTCATGATAGCCATGTCTGTTTTTACCAAAGAACGATTTGCCGTTTTCTGGTCTTTCGCAATAGTATTTACCTATGCTTCTTACGCAAGCACACCTTACCGGGAAAACTATTTAATTGTTGCCATAGAATGGCTTGCACTTCTCACATTCATTCTCTGGGAAACTTTTTCAGGGCTTAAATCCCCATCTCATGAGCGCTCTGAATAAATTAAAATCTTCAGGTCTGGCATCTTTGTACGAGGCCACCATTCTTCCAAGGGCTCAAAAAAAACTGCGTCTTATTGAGCCGCTTTTACCCAAAAATGTATCGGTAATTGATATTGGTTGTGGAAATGGAGGGCTAAGCAAACTTCTCCTGGAAAAAGGTTTTGTCGTAAAGGGAGCAGACATTATCGATAATTCCTACTATGAAGAAGTACAGCCCATTTTATTTGACGGACGGAACCTTCCTGTTGAAGATAAAAGTTTTGATGTGGCCATGCTCATAACGGTTTTGCACCATACCACCTTCCATAAAGAGCTACTTCTTGAAGCCAAAAGAGTAGCTGGAAAAGTGGTGGTCATGGAAGACATCTTTACACATAACCTTGGGAAAAGAATTACCCACTTTACTGACAGCTTGGTCAATCTGGAATTCAAGGAGCATCCACATACAAATAGAAGCCACCAGGGATGGATTGAGTTTTTCGATTTAATGGGTCTTGAACTGACGGGTGTGCACTTTACCAGAACCCTGGGTTATTTTAGGCAGGCCCTATATGAACTCAAATAAACTCAGGCGGTCTCACCTAATCTCGTTAGGTGCTCTACGAACTCGTCCGTATCTTTTACAAAGAATACATTGTCCCACTCGCTCTGTACTTTAGACTCTTCCAGTCGTGCTCCAGAGATCATTATCATCGTTTTGGGAAATGTAGAGCTTAGCTTATCAACATAAGCTCTAACGCCTTCAATTCCGGTCTCAAAAGTGAGTACCGTAAAAAAGCACTGCGGTTTGTATACGTCTGAGATGATTTTTAGATCATCAAAGGGCACCGTTTGTCCCAGGTAAATACTTTTATGGCCATTTACCTTTACCATATAATTGGCAAAAAGCAATCCGATCTCGTGCAATTCACCTTCGGGTAAAAAGAGGACAAAACGCTTGGGATAATCCACCTTCTTACTCAGCAAATTGTCTGATGCAGATATGAGCTTATGCCTTATGAGATTTGAAATAAAATGCTCCTGGGCAGGGACAATTGTTCCGGTTTGCCACAATACACCAATTCTGAACATAAATGGGTAAACCACATCCGTTACAGTGCGTGTAAAGCCCAACTTTATGATGACGTTGCTCAAAATCTTTTCAAAACGCTCTTCATCCAAATCCAACATGGTAATGGTGAGCGCATTCAATAGATCGCTATCGCCTTCAACAGATTCTGTTACGCTTAGAACCCGTTCATTGATCTGCTGCTTTGTGAGCTCAGCAATTTTGGAAATTTTCATTCCATTGTTGTTGAGCATAGCAATATTGAGAATGTGTTTTAAGTCATTCTCGTCAAAATAGCGAATGTTGGTTTGTGTTCTTTTGGGCTCAATGATGGCATATCGCTGCTCCCAAACGCGCAGGGTATGAGCTTTAATTCCCGTAAGCTGCTCCAGGTCCTTCATCGAGAACCGTCCCTGAGTTCTATCTTTTTGCATATGTCACCATTCCTTTCATTGTCTCCATCACTGTCATCACTGATGTTCAAGCAAAAACCACATTCATTGTTGTAAAAAACACTATTAGGTATGTGAACAACCACATTGAAAAATTGTTTACAGAATTTGTTTTAAGCGAGAACCAAATAAAATTGAGACCAAAAGCAATTACAAGCCAGGCCAGGTAATTTTGAAGAGGAATGACACCTCCTTCCCATGACCAAAAGTCAAAAGCAATGGCCACAGGTTCCATCACAAAATCGAGCCCAACCATAAGTAGTGATGCCAATAGAGCCTTTATAGCCTTATGGGCTCCAATATCATTTACCAACCTCACCGCGGTGTAGCAAAGTAATAACCAGTTAATCCCCATGGTAGGTGGAACACCTAAAATTTTAGGGCCCAGTCCTTCGCCATAGCTGTATTCTCCAAATATCATTCCAGTGGCTACCCCCAGTACTTCAACCAGGTAACCCACTGAAAACACCAGCACCATCCACAGTACTTCGGCTCGGCTACGGCCTTTATGAAACAGCAACAGTACCAAGAGTATAAAAACCAAGTTGACCGGGGTAAGAGAAACAAAGCGTTCGTGCCACTCAGGAGACAATATGCCTCCAAAGCCTACCAACTCAATAATGAGAAACAGTACTACCGCTACTTTTTGATATCGTTTCAAATGGCTCAACGTGGGAGTAACTCTGGGCTCATTTAAATGTTTAAGAAATTACAAAAGTGTGTATCGTTTTTTTCTTTTCTTGCGTACTCAGCAATGTGAATGTGGATAGTATCGAAAAATTAAAAGCTGCCTGTAGTTCCTGTGGCCGCCCGTCCAATCCTGCTCCAATTACCTTGAAATCCATTTTTTCTGATGGTTTAAGTGTCATTTTCAATTTAGAAAAGGGATTCTTGTTTACAATTAAGGAGCTATTACTGAGACCAGGGGAAGCCTTGAATAACTATTTGAGTGGCGAAAAGCGCTATTTGTACTACAACCCGTTCCGCTTCGCTTTCATTGCGGTTACTCTTTCCTTCATCATATTTCAATCGCTAGGTTTTTTTGAGGCAACTATAGCCCTTGCCGCTCCTGAAGGGCAAAACCCGGAAGACATTAAGGAGTCAATGACCTTTCTTGAAAAATATGGTCCACTACTGACACTAACTCTTGTTCCCTTTGTTTCACTTGGTAGCTGGATACTGTTTAGAAGAATCAATTTTGCGGAACACCTTGTAGCCAACTTCTTTGCTTATGGACAAATTTCGCTCCTGGGAATACTGCTGGTGCCCTTGTACTACTTCATCAATGAGTTATTGCTATTTCAACAGCTCATCTCTATGATCATGATACTGGTCTACACTACATTTTTCTTTCGGAGTTACTTTAAGGGAAACTGGATAGTGGCCTTTCTAAAAGTACTTGCAGCTGTAATAATTGGTATTGTATTACTCACTCTGCTGGCTACAGTAGTAGGTTTCCTGTTCAAGGCATTGCAAGAGGCCTAAACCTGTTGTACAATATGATCTATGATGAGCTTTCCGTGATGCCGGCTGTTTTCAATAAAGATTTTACTCGTAAATCTGCCTGTAAGGACGGTTCCTGCCAGATATAAACCTTCAACATTGCTCTCTAGGCTTTGTTCGTTAAAATCAGGTACGTAGGTATCCTTGTTGTAAGACACTCCGGCCATCTTGAGGAAATCTACATCAGGATGAAAGCCTGTAAGCGCCAGAACGTGCTCTGCCTTAATTGAAAACTCTTTTTCACCTTGCCTGAGTTCTATATGATCTTGGCCAATAGCCGTCACAACTGTGTTGAAATAGGCTTTTATACTCCCCTCTTTGATTCTATTGGCAAGGTCAGGCCTCACCCAATATTTCATTTTTTCGTAAAGTTCTGCCTTACGATGCACCAAAGTCACCTTAGCACCATTCCGGTACAAATCCAATGCTGCTTCGCCGGCTGAGTTAGAACCACCTACCACTACAACTTCTCTCCCAGTATATGCAAATGCTTCCGTATAAAAGTGGCTTACATGCTCCTGGGCTTCCCCTTCCACTTTTAACATGTTAAATTTTTCAAAGTAACCGATGGCAATCACCACCTTCCTGGCTCTTATAGTCCCTTTGTCCGACTCAATTTCAAAACCGGCATTGCTTCTGGAAATAGTATGAACCGTATTGTAAAGTGAGTGCCTTACTCCAAAATGTTCGGCAACTTTGGTAAAGTACCTGAGTGCTTCCTGGCGATTGGGTTGCTTGTTTATTGATGGAAAAGGTATTCCTCCTAACTCAAGCAGCTCAGAAGTACTAAAAAACACTGCATAGGTTGGATAGCGTCTAATGGTATTAACCAGGCTTCCTTTATCTATTACGATACTTTTAAGCCCATTCCTTCCAGCTTCAATAGCCACAGAGATTCCAGCTGGGCCGGCCCCTACAATGGCTACGTCAAACTCTTCGTTCATGGTTTGATCTTCACGTATTGATTGGTTTCTCTCAGATAGTGCCAACAAACTTTCTCAAGTCCCCTTACTTCAATAGTACTGAGTTCATTGGCAAGCCCATTGCTCAGCCGAGCCATTAAGTCTTGCTCCATCACCTTAGCATAGCCCATAAACTTCCCCTTATCTATTCTAAAAACCACATTTTCGTTCACTTTAATACCAGCCCCTCTAAACCATCCATTGGGCATGGCATACCTTCTTTCTCTTAGCAATGAACTAAATGGGGGCTCTTTGGCCCATTTACCATTCAGTTTAATAGTTTCTTTTTTAATTCTATTAAACGTTTGCAATCCTTCCAGATAACAATCGTCAGGCACGTCATGACGTTCTATCAATTGGCGCAATTGTTTCTCTGCTGACTTATAATCCTTAAAATAGGAAAGAACTATACCCGCTCTATCACGCACTCTGCTTATGGCGAGCCGCGCTTTGTCATTTCTTTTGATTACTCCTATTACATACCTGTACTCAAGTTGTTTCAGGTGAATATTGAGGAGCGGTCGTAACTTGAAAACCTTTTGATAAAAAAGAAGCTCCGCCAATAGCTCATTCCCTGTAAGTTCAAACTCAACGGATGCAATATCATTAATGTGTTGAGTAAAACGCTCGTACTTACGCGACCCAGAAAGCAGCTTCTGAGTAGCATTTTTAATAGAGTCGCCCCTTCCCACATAGAGTACTTTCTTCTTTTTGCTTTTAAAAAGGAATACTCCTGGCTCATCGGGCAGGTTGGCACTCAAATTGTCTGTAATGGCCACCTGACCAACAATTTCTTCACTGCCCAAGGCCTTTTCGCGCATAAACTCTTCTATCGCGTCATTACCTCCCGGCTCTTGAAGGCACTTTATAAACAATCGTGCTGTAGCCGCAGCATCTCCCAGAGCCCTGTGCCTATCTTCTACTTGTATGCCTAAGCTCCTTGATAGTTTACCCAGACTGTAGGACTCTTCATCCGGGAACAATTTTCGGCATATATCAAGCGTACACAACTGATTGGCATTGTAATCAATTCCGGCCCTGCGGAACTCAGTTCTCAAATACGTGTAATCAAAAGCTGCGTTGTGAGCCACAAAAACTGAATCACCTAAAAAATCCAGCATTTCCTGCGCTGTTTCGTTAAACTCAGGAGCATCTTTTAAGTCTAGATCTGTAATTCCCGTGAGTTTGGAAACATACTTGTCCATAGACTGCAAAGGATTTATCAGCACTGAGTACTCCGATACTACTTCGGCATCTTGCACCTTTACAATCCCCACTTCAATAATTCTTCCGCTTCTGTGGTTCCCTCCCGTGGCTTCTATGTCAACTACACAGTATGTCTGGCTCATAAAAGCGGCAAAGATATCTCAATGTGCTATATGATTCGTTTCAGTTCACATTTGATTATTGATAAGTCCGGCAGGTCCGTAAACAAACTGCTCAATTCTCACAGACCTGTAGCTAACGTATTGAGTCTCAAATTCAAATTCATAAGTGTACGCCACATTTAAACTTGAGTTTACCGATTCAAAACGCACTTTCGCAGAATATGATTTCCTTAAATTTGATGATTGCAGTAACCACCCTTTAGCATGAATAAACTTTGTTTACTCCTAATGTCGATTTTTCTACTTGGAACAGTCGGCAACGTGCAGGCTCAGCTTTCTGGCAATTACACCATTAACGCCAGTGGTAGTGGCTCCAAAAACTATAAAACCTTTGCCGCGGCAGTAAGTGCTCTAAACTCAAGCGGAGTTAGCGGTGCGGTAGTGTTTAATGTAGCCTTTGGAACCTACACTGAGCAGGTAACTCTTAATTACGTCTCTGGCTCTTCATCAACCAATACCATCACCTTTAAGGGCACTGACTCTTCAAGGGTAGTACTGCAGTACAATTGCTCTCAGTATGACGCGGTGGTGAAAGTAAATGCTGCGGCTCATTTTGCCTTTGAGGGCATGACCATAAAAAGCACCAACAACACCTATGGATACGGAGTTCATATTACCTCAAGCGCTGAAAACATCTCTTTGAACAAGACGGTGATTGAAGTGGCTTCCAGAAGCGGGGTTAGCGTCAATTGTATTCCTATAAATGTAGCCGGGGTTACATACGCTACTCAAGGTGATAACGGTGATGATATTACAGTAACGAATTCTGTGATCAAAGGAGGTTATTATGGGGTTAACATAAGAGGGGTAAGCAACAGTCTTCTATCAGAGAACTTCATATTCAAGGGAAACTCTTTTGAGGGTCAGTATTACTATGGCATTTATGCCTTATATGTCAGTGACCTTGTTGTTGAAGACTGTATCATAGATGATCTTATTTTGTATTATGCCTATGGTATCTATACCAATCAATGTTCAGGAACTTCCGTAATAGGCAATAAAATTTATCCCGGTCGTTTCGGTATCTACTTCTACCTTGAAAACTACTACAACCGCAGTGACTCTTGTGTGGTAATCAATAACGAGATTGCCGATTTTGCTGACCCCAGCTACAACTGTGGTGTTTTTGCATCAGCAGTTTTCAACCTTAGGGCCTACCACAATACCATCAACATAGGAGCTAGTGTATCCAACTTTACCTATTCCTGTATGTACCTGTCTCAGCCATACAACCATATTGTGCTCAACAATAACTTTCTGGCCGAGGGAAACAGTACAGTGCTCTACCTGGGTTCAGGAACCTTGGGAAGTACCAGAATTGATTACAATAATTACTATTCTGTAAACTCTGGGCTGATAAATTGGCAGGGGACCACTTACAACGACCTTTCTTCACTAAAAGCCGCTGTAAGCTCCCAAAACCAAAACTCAGTAAACGAAGATCCAGGGTTTGCCGGATCAAAAAACCTGATCCCTACAACATCAGGACTCAACAACAGTGGTGTAAAGAACCTGGCAAGTACTGACCTAAATGGTAAAAGCCGACCAAAGGCTCCTGATACTACACCTGATATGGGCGCATATGAGTACTATATATCTCCGAATGACATTGATTTAATTGCCATACCTAAACCCATTATTGCAAAGACTGGAAACAACGAAATTGGAGTTGTTTTAAAGAACAATGGAAGTGCCAGCTACAAGGACACCGTATTCCTGCAATATAGAATCAACACAGGATCCTGGGTAAAAGATACGGCTGTGTACGCTGACTTTAAAGTGGGAACCACGGATACTTTTAAGTTCAAAAAGCAATGGAACATTACATCTTCAGGTACGTATTCCGTTTGTGTATTTATTGATCCAGGCATTTTAGGAGATCCTGACTCCTTAGTGGGAGACACTATCTGCGATACCAAGTGTGTTGGCCGGTCAGGCACATTCGTAATTGACGCGACGGGTTCTGGAGATTACAAAACCTTCGCAGCGGCCATAAGCTCACTGAGTTGTGGTATTGCAGGACCTATTAAATTCACAGTAAAACCAGGCACCTATAGCGAACGCCTTACAATTGGCGAAATTCTGGGAGCTTCAAGTACCAATACAGTAACGTTTGAAGGTACTGATAGAGACAAAGTCATTATTAAATATACCGGGACTTCCAGTGATCCTGCCGTGGTATTGCTAGATGATGCAGACTATATCACATTAAAAAACCTATCGATCATCAACGACGGTGCGCAGGTGGCCAATGGCGTGTGGATGCGCGAAGAAGCACATGACAACACGGTTGAAAACTGCTACATAGAATTGGATTCAACCAAAACGGTTTATTCTATATGCGGTGTGTTGGTTGCAAATGCAGTTTCTAGCTCTTCATCGGTAATACCGGGAAATACCTCTTCCAACATACTTATAAAGGACAATCAAATTGTGGGTGGTAGTCATGGTATCAGAATCAATGGTACCGGGCGAAACACGACATCTTCCAACTTAAGATTAATCAACAACTCCATTCGCAATTTCTACTATCAGGGAATTACCTGCGGATACATTTCAGAATCCACTCTTAGAGGAAATACCATTCGCACCGCGCGATTGTATACGGGTATGGGGCTTTCCATGTACTACTGTAACAAAGACAGTATTGACAACAATGTAGTAGAAGGTGGTCGATACGGAATGTACATCTATTACGAAAACCAATACAATAGGAACAACTTTACTGCCATTTCCAACAACATGATCAGCAACCTGCTGGATCCAAACTATCAAATAGGGCTTTACGCTTCTCTGGGATACAATCTCTCCATTTACCATAACTCCATATGGACGGATCACAGTTTTTCAAGTGCCTTTTACGCGGCTATGAACCTGTATTATGGCAATAACTGCTTTGTAAAAAACAACTCCATTAAGTCTTCAAACGGGGGAATGTGCTACGCACAGTACTATGGTTCTATTTCTATTGGTGCAGTAGACTACAATAATTACTCTGCAACTGGAGCGGCCAAGTTTTATCACAACGGACTCACCTTTACTGATTTGAGTACCTGGCAAGCGGTAAATACTCAGTTCAATCAAAATTCTGAGGAAGGAGATCCCAATTACAACTCCATGACCGACCTGCATGCTACAGGTTCACAGCTAAACAATGAGGGGGTAAAAGGCCTGGGAGTAAACAAAGACATCGACGGTCATTCAAGACCTTTTAGTCCTGACAAGAAAGTAGATATAGGCGCCGATGAGTATTACGTGAGTCCATACGATATTGATTTGCTCAAGCTAGACTCACCAATTGTACCGCTTATTGGATCTAATAAGATCAGAATTCACCTTCAAAACAATGGTGTTAAAGGTCTTTCAGACGATACTATTGTAGTTAGCTATGATATTGATGGTGTACTCTCAAGTAGGGATACCGTAGTTATAGACACACTGGCGCCAGCTGCATCACTTTTGTACACCTTTAAGGATGACTGGAAGATTAGTACTGCTAAAACCTACCAACTATGTGCGCGTCTGGACACTGTTTTTCTTCCTGATCCTGACTCACTGACCAAACAGCGCAAATGTGACCAGATGTGCCCTGGAGCCAAGGGAACCTTTACCATTGATCCATCAGGAAATGGAGACTTCAAAACGTTTAGAGGAGCTTTAAATGCTCTCAATTGCGGTATTAGTGGCCCGGTAACATTTACCGTAAAAAATGGCACTTACAATGAAAGAATTATCCTCTCCGAAGTTTTAGGAGCCTCTGATAACTACCCAATCAGTTTTGTTGGCGAAAGCCGCAAGGGAGTGAGTTTGAACTATACAGGGGCATTTGACAGCATGGAAGTAATAGACATTGAAGGTGGAGATTACTACCGCTTCAGCAACATGACTGTAAAGAACAACAGCAGAATTTACAGTCGAGGAGTTAGAATTTCTGAACAGGCCGATCACAACTCCTTCACCAATATGAGTTTTGACATTCCTACCAATGCCAACAACTCTTATTGCATGTCGGTATACATATCAGACGAAGGATTAGGGACATCAGGGAATAGTGGAAATTACAACGAGTTTGAGAACTGTTCTTTTGTAGGAGGCTATTACGGAGCACGACTATATGGTACCGGAAGTAACTCCCCTACCCACGGCAACAGTTTTACAGACTGCTCTTTTAAATACAATCGCTTCTATGGTCTTATGGCCTATTATCAGGGTAGTATGACTGTTGATGGCTGCGTTTTTGACTCACTGCGGGCATCGTATAGAAACCTTTACCTGTACATGTGTACACAAACCGAGCTGGTAAACAGTGTGATTAAAGGAGGCAACATGGGCGTGTACATGATCTATGAAAACTACTACTTTCAAAATGAGACTTCCACAATTGCCAACAACCAGATTTGCCGTATGGATGGAACCACTGACAATTTTGGAATGGACATCTACATATCCTACAACTTAAAATTCTTCCACAACAGCATCCATCTTGGAGCTGGTACCGGAGGATCAGTTGTGAGGTTTAGAAACGGTAGCGGACATGATGTAAGGAATAATTCCTTTTCAAAATCTACCAATGCAGAGTTGTTTACCAATACAAGCTCTTCCTTTACAGAAGTTGACTTCAACAATTATTATGTAGGAAGCAGCAGCAATTTTGCCAACTACAACGGTACTTCTTATGACGATCTTGACAAATGGAAATCAGGCGTAAGTGGCTTTAACAGAAACTCAAAATCAGGTGATCCTGGATATAAAGATCCTTCCAGTGATCTTTCCGTAAAACCAAAAACTACCCAGTTGGCCAACTGGGGATCTGTTACCACAGGAATTACTACCGACTACGAAGGCGACCTTAGAAATCCGCTTAACCCCGACGTGGGTATGGATGAATACACCGACTTGTACGACCTTGGTGTAACTGCGGTAATAAGCCCTGCCACAGGTTGTGAGCTTGGTGCCACTGAAACTGTAAGTGTAACAGTCAAAAACCTGGGAGGAATAGACATGCCTGCAGGAGAACTGGTACCTCTTAGTTATCAACTTAACGGCGGCACTGTAGTGGAAGACACCTTCTTGCTCACCAGCGATCTATTAGTTGGAAACACATTCAACTTCAGTTTTGATAGCAAAGCCGACTTGAGCGCCGTTAAAACTCATGCACTTAAAACCTGGACTGACTTAAGCAATGATTCACTTAGAACCAATGACTCGCTAAGTAGAAACATTAGCTCTAACGAAATACCCAAACCGAATTTCAACATCAACGGCTTTTGCACCGGAGAAGACATTCAGTTTACCAATAGTAGTTCCATAGGTACGGGTTCAATAACCGGTTATTCATGGGATTTTGGCAACAGCAAATCAGCTAACAGCGCAAACAGCAAAAGTGATTATGCCAGTACAGGCAGTTATACAATAAAGCTAGTTGTTGAAAGCGATAAGGGCTGTAAGGATTCAGTTTCAAAGAGTTTGAACATCGAAGCTAAGCCAACCGCTTCTTATACTTCTTCAAAGCTATGCCTGGGGGATTCAACTGTATTCAATAATTCTTCTTCCATAGTTTCTACGCCCGGCGCTTCCTTTAGTTGGTCATTCGGTGACACTAAAACAAACACTGGGGTACATGTAAAGCACCTGTATGCTTCAAGTGGAACTTACACGGCACAGCTTATAGCTGAAAGTGTTGAAGGATGTAAAGATTCAGCTTCCAGTTCGATAACCATTGCCCCCAACCCTACAGCAAGCTTCACCCGGGCTGATGTTTGCAAAGGTGACTCCGCGCGGTTTACCAACACTACGGTAGCTCCATTGGGTTTCACACCTACTTATACCTGGGCCTTTGGAGATGGAAACAGCGGAACGAAAAAGAGCCCTGCCTATTTGTATGGTGCTATTGGAAAATACCAGGTGAGCCTTACGGCAGCCCTTACAAATGGATGTTCAAGCACTTATACCAAAGACATTGATGTATACAGCAAGCCACAACCTTCCTTTTCAGCAAACGACGGTTGTGACGGCGATTCCATTGCCTTCGTAGATGCATCTACCATACAGTTGGACACTATTGACATTTACGAATGGTCGTTCGGTGATACGAAAACATCAGCTGACGTGAGTCCAAAGCATCTGTATAGTGGTCCAGGGTCTTACAGCGTAAAACTGGTACTAACATCAGTAAAGGGATGTAAGGACAGCCTCAGCACATCTGTGGATGTTAACGAAACACCAGTATCAGCGTTTTCGGTAAGCAATGAATGTAATGGAGACTCGAGCGCATTTTCAAATACTTCGAGCATTACAACAGGCAGCATAAGTAGTTTCGAATGGAGCTATGGTGATGGTTTCTCAAGTACTGATACGAGTCCTAAGCATCTATATGCCAACTCTGGAACCTACTCAGTACAACTGGTGAGTTTCTCTAACAAAAGTTGCAGCGATACACTCATTAAGTCTACTACCGTACATGCAACTCCTATTGCAGACTTTGCAGCCAGTAACGTATGTTTTGGAGACAACCTAAGTCCTACCAATAATAGTAGTATCAGTGGCGGAACCATCGCTTCCTATAGCTGGGACTTTGATGATGGTTCTTCTTCTACCAACACTTCGCCTACACATAAGTACACCAGCAAAGGAACCTATGATATTGAGCTAATAGCTACCAGCACACAAGGATGTAAAGACACAGCAAGCAAGCAGGTAGTGGTAGACAATGTGATTGTACCTGGATTTAGTGCAACAAGCGTCTGCCAGGGAAGCAATACTGAGTTTACTAACTCAACGAATACAAGTTGTGGTGTTATAACGGACTATTTATGGAGGTTTGGCAACGGTAAAAAGTCAACCCTGGAAAACCCCAAGCACCTGTATACTGCTGCCGGAACTTACTCGGTAACCTTGGTTGTAACAAAACAGGGGAATGTAAAAGATTCTGTAACGAAGTCAGTTACGGTAAATGCCAACCCAAGCACAGGATTTTCGCTGAGCAACAGCTGTGAAAATGTGGGAACCAGCTTCACAAATTCTTCAAGTATTGGCAGCGGTAGCATCAGTACACGAGAATGGAGTTTTGGAGACGGTAATAAGAGTGGCAATTTGTCACCTACTCATACGTACTTAAGCGATGGAAACTATACTGTGAAACTTGTAAACACTTCAGACAAGGGCTGTAAAGATTCGACTTCTAAAAACATTACCATTTACGACCAGCCTTCTTCTGACTTCAGCTTTTCTTCAGCATGTTTGGGTCAAGCAGTAAACTTTACCAACAGCACCAGCATTGGCAGCGGCACTCTTAGTTATGTATGGAAATTTGGCGACGGCTTTAGCAGTACGCAGAAAAACCCAAAATACACCTATTCTGTAAGCGGTAGCTATACTGTTACGCTAATTGCTACCTCGAGCAATGGATGTATTGACAGTATTCAGAAAACACTGGTAATAGATCCTTCGCCCACCGCGGCATTTTCTGCCAATGATGAATGCTCTAATGTGAGCACAGCCTTTACAAATTCATCAACAATTTCTGCTGGCACACTTTCCTATTATTGGGACTTTGGTGACAATACCAATAGCACTTCCATAAGCCCAAGCCATAAGTATGGAACGCCTGGTAGTTATTCAGTTAAGCTTTTGATTACTTCGAATAAGGGGTGCAAGGATTCTGTGACAAAAACCGTAAGATCGCTTCCGGCCCCGGTTGCAAACTTCACAGTTCCTTCGCCTTGTTCAGGCACAAAACTTACCTTCTCAAATGCATCTTCTGTTCCATCAGGATCAATGACATATAGATGGAGCTTTGGCGATGGTAACTCGAGCACAAGCACTAGTCCAACCCATACCTATGGAACAACAGGTAACTATACAGTAAAACTGGTATCTACTGCTTCCACCGGAGGCTGTGTTGACTCTGTGAGCAAGTCGGCCAGTGTATATGACTTGCCTACAGCCAGCTTCTCCACTACCGGAACTTGTCTTGCCGACAGTATTGAGTACGGCAACACTTCAACCATAGCCTCTGGCACTATGAGCTATGCCTGGGATTTAGGAGATGGTACTAAAAGCACCGACAACAGTATTAAACATAAGTACACCTCAGCTGGTACCTACCAAGTAAAACTGGTTGTTACCTCAAACTGGGGTTGTCAGGATTCATCAACACAAACTGTTACTATCAGCCCTTCTCCAACTGTAGGTTTTAACACCAACGATGTATGTCTTGGCTCTGAGAGTAGCTTTACCAACACTTCATCCATTGGTGTGGGAACACTAAGCTATTTCTGGGATTTTGATAATGGTTTTGCCAGTACGGCTACCAATCCTTCCCTTACTTATAGCAAGAAAGGTACTTACAATGTAAAACTCATTACTACTACCTCTAAGGGTTGTAAAGATTCTGTAACCAAAGCGGTAGACGTATTTGAAAACCCAGTGGCACGTTTTGCTCACAACAATACCTGCTTCAACGACTCTACATTATTCCAAAGCACATCGAGCATAAGCACTGGGACACTTAACAACTACTGGGACTTTGATGATGGAAACACGTCTTTGGATAAGAACACCAAAAACAGATTTGCTAAAACCGGATCATACCTCGTAGAACTGGTAGTAACCTCCAATAATGGTTGTAGAGATACCCTTCAAAAGCAAATTATCATCAACCCGCAGGCAGTGCCAAGATTTACGGCAGCAAATGCGTGTTTAGGCGATGATGTAAACTTCAAGAACAACTCTACCCTAAGTAGCGGAAGCTTTACCAACAGCTGGGACTTTGACGATGGCAATACCTCAGGAATTCAAAATCCAGATCACAACTACAAGTCTCCCGGCACCTACGATGTTGAACTGAGGCTTACCACTGATAGCGGTTGTGTCGCCAGGCTCAATAAAATTGTAATAGTTAACTCCAAGCCTACTGCTGATTTTAATGTGGCCAATGTTTGTAAAAACGATAGTGCTTCATTCAACAATACCAGCAGCATTGGAGCGGGAAAAGTGATCAACCAATCCTGGTCATTTGGCGATGGATTTAAATCTACCAGTACGAGCCCCAAGCACCTTTACGCCGCTCATGGATCATATAACGTTGAACTTATTAGCGTATCTGATTCCGGCTGTACAGACACTACAAACAAAACTCTGGACGTATATGCGCAACCCGTAGCGGCATTTACGGCAAGCAACGTTTGCTTTGGAGATACGCTATATCCCGGCAATAACAGTACTATAGCGTCAGGAAGCATCAGCAATAATCTATGGGACTTTGGAGATGGAAATACATCTACTTCAACCTCCCCTTTCAACTTTTACAGCAGCAAAGGATCGTATAATGTAAAACTGGTAACCACCTCCAACAATGGATGTAAGGACAGTGTTGTGAACACAGTAAAAGTTGACAATATTGTGGTGCCAGACTTCCGTGCACAGAGTGTTTGTATTGGCAATGCCATGTCGTTTACCAATACAACAAATGCAAGTTGTGGGAATATAACTTCCTACCAATGGAGCTTTGGAGATGGAAACATTTCAAGTGGAACTCACCCAAGTCACAATTACAGTGCATCTGGCACGTATGATGTCCGCTTAATCGTGGTTCAAAAAGGCGGAGCCAGAGATACGGTAATTAAAACCGTATCGGTACACCCTAAACCTGCAGTGAAATTCAACGTTAGAGATACCTGTGCAGGCTCTACGGCAATCTTCAACAATACGTCAAGCATCAGTACCGGAAGTATTTCCGGTTATACCTGGCATTTTGGTGATGGAGTAAAAAGCAGCAACTCTGCTCCTACCCATACCTATAGTACTCATGGAAGTTATCTGATCAAATTGGTTGCTACTTCTAACGAAGGCTGTTCAGATTCAACTACGTATAACAGCCTGAGTATTCATGAGCTTCCACAAACAGCATTCAACTTTGATGCTGGCTGTTTGTATGATGATGTAGTTTTCACGAATAAGTCCTTCATAAGTTCAGGAAGTTTAATATACAGCTGGAACTACGGTGATGGTAACAGTGGTGGTGGTACCAACCCAGTGCATGCCTACAGCAGCCCCGGTGCCTACTCTGTAACTCTTTCCAGTACTTCATCTAAAGGTTGTGTTGCATCTCTTACTCAGGGAGTGTTTGTAAACTATATGCCAAGCGCATCATTTGCGGTTGACACCGTTTGCGAAGGCAACAACAACACATTTACCAGTAATAGCAGCATCGGTAAAGGCAGCATAGCCAGCCACGCCTGGAAGTTTGGTGATGGCTTCAATGGAACGGGAAGCTCTGCTTCGCATACCTATGCGAACTATGGTAGCTACCAGAGCGAACTAGTGATTGTTTCCGACTCCGGATGCAGCGATACTGTAAAGGCATATGCCGGCGTAAATCCTGTACCGTCTGCCGCTTTCACAGCAAACAATGTTTGCTTTGGTGACAAGCTTATTCCCAACAACACATCTTCACTGGCATCTGGTACCATTACCAAATGGGATTGGGATTTTGACGATGGAAACGGCTCCACTGACAAATCACCTGAACACACCTATACTACGAAGGGAACGTATACAGTGGCACTCACCGCTACCAGCGATAAAGGATGTGTTCACACCTATAGTCAAAATGTAGAAGTAGACAATACAACAGCAGCTGGCTTTACCACAGGTTCAGACGTATGTTTGGGTGATACCATGTTCTTTACAAATACCACAAGTACCAGTTGTGGTACTATCAATGGTTATCTCTGGAAATTTGGTGATGCCACGAGCGCCACAACAAAGGATGCCTTTAGGGTGTACACGGCAGCTGGAACTTATACAGTAGAACTCATTGTATCACTTCCTGGTGGAGCAAAAGACACAGCTGAAGTGGATGTTACGGTACTACCTAAGCCTAAGGCCAACTTCTTTGCTTCAAATGCCTGTGAGGGTACTCAAGTACAATTCCAGAACCTCAGTACAATTTCATCGGGCACAGTTGCCTCTAACATCTGGAACTTTGGCAACGGCAACAAGTCTTCTGATAAGAACCCTAAATACACCTATTCAAGCTCGGGTGCCTTTGATGTAAGTCTAACTTCGATTTCTGATAAGGGATGCATTGATTCTGTTTCAAAAAGCCTCACTATTTACGAATTGCCTACAGTTGGCTTTACGGCAAATGATGTTTGTGATGACGAGTCTGTCACATTTACCAATGGATCGAGCATCAACTCAGGAAGTATGAACTACAACTGGAGTTTTGGTGATGGTTTCAGCAGTAGTCAAACCAGCCCGGTATACAAATATGCCAAGGAGGGCACTTACACTGTGGAGTTAAAAGTTACCAGTGATAAGTTCTGTGTGGCTACCCTTAGCAAAAATGTTAAGGTATTTGAAGTACCTACAGCTTCATTTACATTAAAAGATACCTGCGAAAACGACGATGTCATATTTAACAATACATCAAGTATCAACTCTGGTAGCCTTGGATTTACCTGGACCTATGGCGATGGTAATGCAAGCAACCTGAGCTCCCCTACTCATGTGTACACTACGTATGGCAATTACGACGTAAAACTTAAGGCCCTAAGCAGCAACGGTTGTGCCGACTCTATCACACAGCAGATAAGCATTTTTGAAAAGGCAAATGCTTCCTTTAGTTATACAGCAGGATGTCCTGGCGAATCAGTAAGCTTTAGTAGCACCACTTCTTCGAGCCGCCCAATTGCCGGACTCACCTGGGACCTTGATGGTACAACTACATCGACCAATGCACCATCTCATACCTTCAGTGGCGTGGGTCCGCATAAAGTAGTGTTGTATGCTTTAACGGTAGACAATTGTATTGATACTGCACAGGGTATTGTCAAGTTCCAACCTGTACCATCTGTTGACTTTACGTTCGATCAAATCTGCGAAAGAGATACGGCAAGGTTTAACAATCTAAGTTCGGTAAGCTCAGGTACAATGAATAACCTTTGGAAGTTTGGTGATGGTACCACTTCTTCCAATACGAGTCCTTCTAAGTTCTACGGTTTAGATCAACCGTATGACGTTACTCTGGTAGTAACTTCTGATAAAGGATGCGCAGATTCTCTTACTCAAACCATTGTTCCACTTGACAAACCCGAGGTGACCTTCTCAGCAAGTGGCGGCTGTCTTGGTGATTCTACAAAGTTTATTAACAAGACTGCACAGGATGCAAGTAACCAATACACATGGCATTTTGGTGATGCCGGCGCTACCATCAATGCCTACAATGCTTCTTATAAATATCCAAGTATTGGTGATTACCTGGCAACACTGGTAGTAGACAACGGTAACTGTGCCGACAGCATGCAACAAACTATTAAAGTTGGAGAAGGACCTCAAAACCTTGATTTCTCATTTAGCAATGCCTGCGCCCGATCTTTAGTAAACTTCAACAACCTTACTACCAACAACAATCTTACTTACCTCTGGCAGTTCTTTGATGGAACGTTCTCAACCCAAAAGAACCCACAGAAATTCTATGCTGAGGCGGGTCAGTATGCCGTAGGCTTTAAGGCATCAGAAGGTGATTGTGCGGATTCTACTTTCAAGACTATTACTATTTACCCATATGCGGATAGTTCGTTCACCTTTACAGCCCTGGGCAACCGATCCGTGAAGTTTGAACCTAGCGATACCACAACACTTTCATATGCCTGGAACTTTGGTGATGGAAACACAAGTTCTGCCTACGCCCCTGCTCACACGTATGGCGCCGATGGTACTTACACCGTTACTTTGAATGTTACAACAAGCGATGGCTGTACAAATACTTCAACACGCACAGTAACTATTAAAGGGAACAGTGTTTTCTGGAATGATGAGAAGAACCTAACATTCTCCGCCTACCCTAACCCCTTTAATCAATACGTAATTGCATCTTTTGAGTTACTCGCTGAAAGCGATGTGCAAATGGTTGTTTACGATGAAATGGGCAGGGAAGTGAAACGCATTGATAAAGATGCACTAGCTGCCGGCAACTATCAAATGACCATTCTTGACCATTCAAACAACCTTAACTCTGGTATGTACTATTTGAGAGTGGTATTGAACGGTGAGCATGCTCTTACTCAAAAGCTATTGCTTGCAAGGTAGAGCCCGAAGAAAAACAATTGAAAGGGACCTAATCAGGTCCCTTTTTTATTGCCAACACACTTCATATTAGGGGTAATATCCTCCATATGCACTCAATCTTTAACTTCATACAGGTGTGTTGAAAAAAGTCTTATAACACATTCAAGTGACCACTCACAAAGGCCCATTAACCACGGAGTACTTGAAAATCCCAGGTCAGATTCAGGTACAGCATCCCTGCACATTATCCTTCATCAGGTGCCGCCACGTCCAGGAAGACCTCTTCATTAAGTCAATAAGTTTATTGGCCTTCTATCGAATAAAACCGGCTTTAACCTTGAACATTAAAAGCGACTTGTACTAAGGTCAAGTACCCCCAGATGGCCATAAATGCCATATTTAGAATTGTATTGGAAAAATTGATGCAAAAAAAAAAGCGATTCCGACTACTACCTCAGAACCGCTCCACATATAAAAAAGTGCATTACTAATTTACAACCATACGAACTACCTTACTGGCATTTCCTTTTTGCATCTTAACAAAGTAAAGTCCTTCGCTTAAATCTTTAGTATTGAGTTGCCCACTAGCTCCTTCAATCACTTGGGTTGAAAGTTCGTTTCCTGTAATATCTACTACAGATACAGTAACCTTTCCTTTGTTGAATGGGAGCTCCATATTCACCGTGCTTCCATTGGAAGACGGATTAGGGAATATGCTGGATTTCTCAAGTGCGAAATAGCCCATGAAATTCACTGACTCTACTACTGAGAATGATTCAACCCCGCTGAAATCTACTTGTTTGATTCTGTAGTAATTGACACCAACTACGGGAGTATAGTCAATAAAGCTATAGTCAGTATAATCATGAGTTGTTCCCTGACCACTTCTGGTGGCCAGAGTTGTCCATGTTTTACCATCAACACTTCTTTGAACTTCAAAATGAGAATTATTGATTTCAGTTGAAGTTCCCCAAACCACATTTACTCTATCGTCGCCGGCTTCAAGATTGAATTTTGACCAGGTAACCGGAAGAGCAGTAGAGCGAACAGCCATGGAGAAAGTCTCGCAATCATCAAAATCTGCTGAGAACTGACCAATTCTGGTGGTACCATTCCATGAAGAAAGATTTATTGTTTCGTCACCGGCGTCCGTAAAATCGCCGTCGTTGTTTCTGTCAATGATGATGATAACGTCTGATTGATTGGTTCCTGCGTTAATATCAGAACCGCTCAAATCTATCTCGAAAGTGATTTGACCAATGGTGCTACTGTTCAAAGTCTCGTCAACCTTCCACACTCTGTTCAAGCGCGTAAATCCCGTAGGGGCATCTGAAGCATTTGCAAAACTCAATGTACCGCCGTTGTCGCCCCATAAAAAGGCCTGAAAATCTGCTTGAAAGCTATTGGGATTGGCAAATGTTCCTCCATTATCAGTAAGGGCACCAGTGAGTACTGCGGTAGATGTACCTACTGAATTGGTCGACTTATTGAATTCCAGTGTTCCAAAACAGTTATCCCTGAAGATGCCAGTAATACGGTTTGAAAAAGTAGAATAGGCACCATTTCCACAGTCGGTATTGTAATCCCACAGTGTTACACCATCCTTATTTCTGTAAGTTGGGTTTCCTGAAGTATTCTTTGAAATACCATACTTCAGAGCCAAATAGGTTTCTATTGAAGCTTTAGTAGCCGTTGCCAAATAATGCTCACTCTTGTAAATCATTATCTCAGCAATTTCCCCTTCAAAACTAGCTCGGTTGGAATGGCGTGCCCCTACCACAAAGGAATCTGTTGTAGTTGACACATTTGAAGATGAGCCTTGTGTTTCATCATCATCCACCACTCCATTAGTAGAAATTTGATATATCTGGTTAAACGGTGGAACAAATTGAGAAGAAACCAGCCAAGACTTCACTTCATAACTGGAACCAACACTATTGGTAAAGCTCACTGTATTATCTGCTGCCTTGCCTCCCCAACGGGTTTCGTTGGTCATAAAGATAACTCGGTTAGAACCTGTACCATGTTGGAAAACCTGGCCACCTGTGTTAGCATTCAGCACCATGTAGCAAGACATATAGGCGATAGCCTTAAAGTCTGAAGCTAGTACCGATGTATTATACAGCTGATCTTCATTGTTATTGTCAAACCCAATGGTAGGATGACCATTGAGCTGACTAGCGTTATGAGAAGGCAAAGAGGCCGTAACCCCCGTAGTGTTAGTCAGATTATAAGTTTGGGTTTTTGTTTCTCTATCGGCCCATGCCGTAACCCCAGAACCTGTAAAAGTTACTCCGGTGTCTGCTGCGTACCACAGTTGCAGTCCTTGCTGACAACCCGGGGACACCTGTGCTCGGAGACCATAAGAGGTCGCCGAAAAAAGTAGTAGTAGTAGTAATGCTTTTTTCATGTTTAATGTGTTTATGGTCATCTTGGATTAAAATACATGCCCCACCCAGTGTAGTTGAAGCGTTTTCCTTTTCCCCATGCATTTGCGCACTCTCCGTAAGAATACTCGTAGGCATTTGGGAAGCTGGACATCGGCAACCAAAAAATACTCTGTTGGGTGGTAACGTTTGGCGTAGTATTGTTATTCAACGCATCAACACAACCTTGGTCTAACAAAACAGCAACATACCCGTCACACTCGGGTAAGTAAAACTCACCTTTGGCTCTCGCCTCGGCTACTATATAATCAACTTTAGTTTGATCAAATACAATTCCTACTTGTCCGCTCACTGGAATATCGTCGTCAATCAGCGTCCAAATAGCAGCTTGAATCTCAGTACCTCCTGCTCCTATTGACGAAGCAAAGTCTTGGTTAATAATGTAGTTCACCAAGTCAAGGTTCTCAGGCTTGTCAACCATGCAATTCAGTAAGGCAGTATCAGCCGAGTAACTTGATACTGTATAAGGATAATACCTGGTTCCTTCAAAAATGGGATGATCCAAATCCACGCAGTTACCGAAGAAGTAGTCCTGATAAATGGCGTTTCCGTTCAGGTCATATACAAACATTTCGAAGTAGGACGGTTGAGCCACAAGTGACAATACCATAAATACAGGATCGGTTGGGATAGAAGCATTAATGATGGCAGTATCTACCACACATTTAGCTGCCTGAGTCACATTTGCATTGGTTGCCACATATACATAAGGCATCCCAGACACGTCGATGTTATCGTATTTGTAAACAGATACATCGTCGTGCTTTCTTTTGTGATCAAAACTTTGAATATCCGGAACCCCAGTAAGGCTCGTTGGAATACCTGCAGCAGTAGAAGCCGCATGCATGTAAGTAGCACTCATTGACCAATTTGAATTGGTAACAGTATATGTAACGTCAAGAGAGTCACCATCTCTCTCAACAAGTACCTCACCTATTTCATTGCTTCTTGCAGCCACCAAAGGGGTAGTGTAAGAAAAGTTTTGAGCCTTAAGGCCCATAGACAATGATAGTGCGGCAACAGCAAGCAATGCTGCCCTGTAAACTTTTAAGTTCATAAGACGAGTTCTTTTAATCGAAGACTTTTTAGGCTGTCCTGTAATCCTTTCCTTCAACTTTAAATCCTTAATCCACGTTTTTACTCACAAAAACTGAGCTAACCTGAAAAAGAGATTCAATTATTATTTCAAACTCGTTCTTTTGATAGACAGACACGCGAAATGCCTAGACCAAACGCCCTATACGTTCTATTGATTGTTTTTAATCCTTTCACCATACAAATATCTTTAACGATTCACCGACGCAAAGATGCTAAAAAATTGATAGTATCAATGTTATCCGCATAGTCATTTAAAGTTGGGCTCTGAGCCATTCCATAGCCACAACTGCCTTTAACAGACATTTTTGGCCCTGATACAACTACCTGTACATTTTCGCCAAGCCCCGTCAATTTGCTGTTGAGTTCATCTTTCCCGTCGTATTCTTCATAATAAATGGCCCCAATTGGAGAAAACAGTTCATCGCTCTCTGAAACCAAAGCAAAGCCTGTGTCAAAATGGGAAACTTTGTTTACCAAATAGACACTTTTATGATACATGTAATTGTTATGAAACTTGTTATGATCTCCAAGCCATGAAAACTCATCCCACTCCTTAAGCATTCTTTCAATGGCAAAGCCTTTAGGCACAAATACCTTAGACACAGAGCGGCATCCAAGGCCAAAGAAAGTGAACACGTCTTCTCCCAATAAACGTATGTCTTCAGCACTTGTATTTTCATCTAATACTGCCACTGAAGTTCGATTTCGCCTAAGTACGTTTGGGTATTTCCCAAAATAATGTTCAAAATAGCGGTGGGTATTGTTGGATCCGGTAGCAATTACCGCGTCAAAATCAGTAAGCCGTTCGCTGAGTATAACATGCTCTCGTGCCCTGGGTTCAAGCTCATAAAGGGCTTCTATCACATATTTCGTAAGCACTTCGTCCTTACTTGAGGGCTTTATCAGAGCGGTATTTCCCGAGGCGAATATGGATATCAAATCGTGAATTCCCACAAGTGGAATGTTACCAGCCGGAATTAATCCGACTCTTTTATCTGAAGCATGATCATCCAGCGTATAGGCACTCAACCACTCTGTTAAAGCTTCTGCATTGAGGTAGTATTGCGCTACATTTTGCAGGGCCAGCTTAGAATACTTCTCTACAAACCATGCATTCCTGCTGTAGGCACGGCCAAGTACATTTTCTAACCTGTTAGAATTCAAATCAGACTGAATACTGTCTCCAAGTGCTGCAAGTAGGGCAATCCTATCGTTCAATAACATAGCTGCAAATCTACCCAATGCCTACTTGTTCAAGACTTGCTCAAACTATTTTCGCATACCTTTGTTTCTCCAAAAAAAGAAGTGATTCTATATCATGGCGATAATAATTACTGACGAATGTATCAACTGCGGGGCTTGCGACCCTGAGTGTCCTAATAATGCGATTTACGAGCCTGGTGCTGAATGGGCTTTTGCCGACGGTACAGGTGTGGAAGGAGTGATTGAAGTAAACGGATCTTCTGTAGATGCTGCGGCCAAAACTACTCCTATATCTGACGAAGTGTATTACATAGTTCCTGACAAGTGTACCGAGTGTGTAGGTTTTCATGAAGAACCACAATGCGCCGCCGTTTGTCCGGTAGATTGCTGTGTAGATGATCCTGATAGAAGAGAAAGCGACGAAGTGCTTTTAGCAAGAAAGGAGTTTCTTCATATATAGATCAGGTTGTCGTTCTTATTCCATTTATCCTCATTTCCCCTGAGAGCCGAAGCAAGGCATGCTTCGGAAATGGTCTCGGAAATTTTGTTTGGAGAGTGTTTTGATGTTATTGAGAGTGCCTCGTCATGGCTCAAAATAAAACTTCTAAGTGACGGCTATGAAGGCTGGCTGGAGTATACAGGCACCTTCCCTACCGTAGATACACCTCCTGATAATTTAGTAATGGAACCGGGAGTACTCACCGGCCCCAAAGGTTCTATTGAACTTCACATAGGAGCCCGGGTTGACGTAGGTGAAACCATGGTCGTTGCCAAGAACAGGTATCAGATAAATGCCCGAATAAACCAAAAACCCGAATTTGAAATAGATGGTCTCTTGTCTGTTGCTAGCAGCTTTTTGAATACCCCATACTACTGGGGAGGCCGTACCAACAGAGGAATTGACTGCTCTGGCTTTGTTCAAAACGTATTCTCAGTATTTGGTATACAACTTCCCAGAGACGCCTACCAGCAGGAAGAACTGGGTACGCCCGTCACTTTTGAAGAAGCACAAAAAGGAGATTTAGCTTACTTCACTAACAAAAAAGGACGCATAACGCATGTTGGTTTGATTACTGAGCCTGGCAAAATCATACATGCCAGTGAAATGGTGCGAATAGACAGACTTGACGATCAGGGAATATGGAGAAACGATTTGCAGCGCTACTCACATCACCTGGCTTCTATTAAACGTGTAGCTCATCTATAAGCTACGGAGCAATTTGGCCATATCAAGTTCATTCTTCATTTCGTCTTTCAACTCCTGAATTTTCACCCGCTTTTGCTCCATTGAGTCTCTGTATCGAACTGTTACAGAGTCGTCCTTCATGGTGTCATAGTCAATGGTAATACAATAAGGGGTACCAATGGCATCTTGCCTGCGGTATCTTCTTCCAATAGCATCTTTCTCATCGTATTGACAAGCAAAATCAAACCGCAAATCGTCAAAAATCTTCATGGCCTTTTCATCGAGACCATCTTTCTTTACAAGAGGCAGAATGGCCAATTTTACAGGAGCCAATACTGGTGGAATTCTCAATACAGTTCGTTCTGATGTTTTACCATCCTGCTCCAGTTGTTCCACAGCGTAGGCATTTGACAGAACCAATAAGAACATTCTGTCCAAACCAATGGAGGTTTCAACTACATAGGGTGTATAGTGCTGATCAATTTCGTGATCGTAGTATTTCAACTTCCTGCCACTCGCCTCTTCATGCCTACGCAAATCATAGTCAGTGCGTGAGTGAATACCTTCTACTTCCTTAAAGCCTATAGGAAAATTGTATTCAATATCAACAGCAGCATTTGCATAAAAAGCGAGGTTTACGTGATCATGAAAGCGGTAATTGTCTTTGTTGGTACCCAGAGAAAGGTGCCAGTTCATCCGCTTCTGTTTCCAGTGCTCGTACCATTCCATCTCAGTACCAGGGCGTACAAAAAACTGCATTTCCATTTGCTCAAACTCCTTCATTCTGAAAAGAAATTGGCGCGCTACAATCTCATTTCTAAAAGCTTTACCAGTTTGTGCAATGCCAAATGGAATTTTTCTTCTTGAAGACTTTTGAACGTTAAGGAAATTGACAAAAATTCCTTGGGCCGTTTCCGGCCTTAGGTACAAGGTACCGCTCTCATCAGCCACTGAGCCCAGCTGCGTAGAAAACATTAGATTGAATTGACGAACGTCAGTCCAGTTCTTAGAGCCTGATTCGGGACAAGCGATACCTAGGTCAACAATTAGGTCTTTTACTGCGACCAAATCATTGGCTCCCATAGCTGCTTCAAATCGCTTTTCTATGTCGTCAATCTTTGCCTGATTGCGCTGTACGTTGGGGTTTGTGGCCCTGAATTGCGCTTCATCGAAAGAATCACCAAACCTCTTTTTTCCTTTAGCAACGTCTTTCTCAATTTTCAGGCGGTATTTCTCTGCATGATCTTCAATAAGAACATCTGCACGATAGCGCTTCTTAGAATCCTTATTGTCAATAAGCGGGTCGCTAAAATTGTCAACATGTCCGGATGCCTTCCAGGTTTTTGGATTCATGAAAATGGCAGCATCCAAGCCAACTACATCATCGTTTATTTGAACCATGGCATTCCACCAATAGTCTCTGATGTTTTTCTTAAGCTCAACTCCATAGGGACCATAATCATAAACAGCCCCTAAGCCGTCATATATTTCAGAGGATGGAAAAACATATCCGTATTCCTTGCTGTGCGAAATAATTTCCTTGAAACTGTCGAGGCCTTTGCTCATTATTATGTCCTTAAAAAATGGCTGCAAAGATTTAGAAAGCTTTCCATTTGCTCCCTACCAAAATCAACAAAGTTTCGATATCAAAAAAATAGCAGTGCCCTGTATTTTTGACCATGCGTTACCCTACATTAAAAGTGGCCATTGGCCAAATAGAGCCTGTTTGGCTGAACAGACAAGCCACAACTGAAAAAATCATTGCAAGTATTAAAGAAGCCTCTGAACAGGACTGCGATTTAATTGCCTTTTCTGAAGGATTATTGCCCGGTTATCCGTTTTGGCTTGAGCCTACTAATGCGGCGCGTTTCGACAATGAATCTATAAAAACATGGCATGCACACTACTTGAATGAGGCGGTTTGTATTGAAAATGGCGATTTGGCTTCCATTCAGGCAGCGTGCCAACTCGGTAACATTGCAACCTATCTTGGAATTATTGAACGACCACAGGATCGCGGCGGTCATAGCTGTTATGCATCGTTGGTATATATTAATGCCGAAGGAAGTATCGAATCGGTACATCGCAAGCTTATGCCTACCCATGAAGAGCGATTGGCCTGGTCAATTGGCGATGGAAACGGACTCAAGGTACATCCACTCAAAGGCTTTACAGTGGGAGGGCTCAATTGCTGGGAAAATTGGATGCCATTTGCCAGAGCTTCACTTTATGCACAGGGCGAAAACGTACATGTAGCATCCTGGCCTGGTAGTGACAGGAACACCAAAGACATTACCCGTTTTATCGCTATTGAAAGTCGCTCATATATCATTTCGGCTTCAAGCGTATTACCCAAAACTTCTATCCCTACCTCCCTACCCTTGTATGAAGAAATGGTAGCCAACATGGCAGAAGTACCTGCAAACGGTGGCTCTTGCATTGCCGATCCTAATGGCAACTGGCTGGTAGCTCCAATCATAGACAAGGAAGTTCTCATTACAGCGGAAATCAATTTGGAAGAAGTATATAAAGCCAGAAACACTTTTGACCCAAATGGACATTACAGCCGTCCCGATGTATTTGAATTGAAAGTAAACCGAAAAAGACAGCACTTAGCTGACTTTACTTCATAAAATATTCTTTCTGAAGAAAGGCTAGCAAATCCATACCTACGGCAATAAATATATGCACCCAAACACCACCGTACACACTACGGGTTCGAAGTGCAATTACACCCAATATGAAGCCGCCAAAAATGGAACTAATACACTCCATCATAGGCTTTCCAAAGTGAAGTGTGCAATACACGCAAACCATCGGAATCACTACTTTTTCGCCCAAATACTTCTCCATTTCAAAAATTAAAAAGCCTCTGAACAGTATTTCAAGTGCTATAAAAGTGATAGCATAGAACAACTCATAGGGCGCAAATGTGATCCAATTACTAAGGCCATAAAAGCCTTCGATGGATCCCAATTTGTAGGTGGGGTAAGCCTTTAGAAAGCTGGCATCAAACGAAGCCCAAATAAGCAAGGGAACCATGATGAGCATCATGATAAGATATGGTTGCTTGTCAAATCCCTTCGTTGTCAGGCCGAAAAAAGAGCCCTTGCGTTTTCTCACCACCAGGTAGTAAATGAGGATAGGAACAATGTAAAAGGAGGCTCTGACAATTTTAGAGGTCATTTTCCTCAAATAGTACTTGGCCTCGAATGGAACCGTAAACCAATCATACCACCGGAACCAGGAATCTCCAGACAGTGACAGGCAAAAAATAAATAGTACAAGCCAAAAGCCCGGTTTGGTAAAGAATTGCCCCTTTCTCACCATTCCAGTTTGTGTTGTATTGGAATTGTCTTTATAAAACATAACCAGCCCCAGGCAACCTACCAAATAGGGTATGGCATAGTATAGCATGTTTAGCCAAAAGTACCCGGGCATGTTCCTCCTGCCATCTAAAATTCCTTTTTCGAGATTATAGGTATAGTTGAACCAAATAGCAGCGGTGAGAAAAACACCTAAAAAAAGAAATAGAAAAAGATTAAACTCTTGATTGAGGTATCCCTTAAGGTATCCGAAAATCTTTTTAAAGCCTTTCATATTGAGTATTGCGCAAAAATGGCCATCGCTTCCAAAAGGATGCAGCCATCAAGAAAAAAAAGGTAATAATGCCATTTTCGCTCTGGATGCCAGCGTTCTACGATTCCTATAGCCACCAATGTAGTAGCTGCCCTCACCAGATAAAAGGAGTCTCCATTCATATAGCCTACTATCATGAGCCCAATAGCTAAGAACAAGGCCGCCCTTGCCAGGACAAGCGCCCTTCGCTTTCCAGTTTTCGCGGGTACGGTTACAATACCTTTTTGTTCATCAGGTCTTAGATCTCTAAGGTCAAAAGGAATGGTGATGGCAAAAATGAAAAGGAAACGCTCGGCAAAAAGCAGGTATGTATGCAAGTACCAGGTACCCGTACACAAAAAAGAGCCCAGCCAAGCCCAAACAAAGGCAATGGCGAGTATCTTAACAAAGGGTAATTCTCTAATTCTTAAACCCGATGGAAGCACCGGAATAGCATATAAAACGGCCACAACCGCGGGTAGAAACAATCTTGTTAACACATCCCATTCCATAAAGAATAAAAGGACTAATGCGGGCAAAGCAAAAAGAGATTCAGTTAGTATCTTCGCGTGGCTTTTTTCGAAAGTGACTGTTTTGGTGCTGAGAGCTTTAAAAGCAGAAGTAACAAGTTCCCAATTGTCGCCAAACAGCCTGTCGAGATTGTACATCCATATTGTACAAGCCAAAATGAATCCGGCGGTGATGAAGTCACCGCTTTTGAGTTCTTGATGTAGCAATAAACAAGAAGACAGGTACCATGCAAAGGCGCATAATCCAATGAAATAGTTTTTCACAAATGCCCCTTTAGTTATGCTGGATAAAAGCTTATATTTACCCACAGGCATTTAAGTTGGTACTCTGAGCGATCATGCGATTCCTGTTTATCTCCCAAGGAATAATCAACAAATTAACGTAAAGCCACGAGAAGGTTTTAAGAATGGAAGAAGTTAAGACACTGAAAAATGTGAGCGACGAATTATTGTATAGCTCACTAAAAAAGTATTTTGGATTCAACGAGTTTAAAGGCACTCAGAAAGAGGTTATCCAAAGCATTTTGAATGGAGATGACACTTTTGTAATAATGCCAACAGGAGGCGGTAAAAGCCTTTGTTATCAACTCCCGGCCTTTATGTCTGAAGGTACGGCCATTATCATCTCTCCTCTTATTGCCTTAATGAAAAACCAGGTAGACTTGGTTCGAGCCTTTGGGGGCAAGGATGGAGTAGCCCACTTTATGAACTCATCGCTCACCAAAAAGCAATTGGAGCAGGTGAGAAAAGACGTGAGTGAGGGAACCACCAAAATTTTATACCTCGCACCAGAGTCCTTAACTAAAGAAGACACGGTTCATTTCCTTAGAAACCTGCATATTCCATTTGTAGCGGTTGACGAAGCACATTGTATCTCCGAATGGGGACACGATTTCAGGCCTGAATACCGTCGTATAAGACAGATTGTTGAAAACATTGGCGTGGTACCTATTATGGGGCTCACGGCTTCAGCTACCCCAAAGGTGCGTGAGGATGTAATTAAAAACCTTAGAATGAAGTCGCCTGTGGTGTATCAATCTTCATTCCTGAGGGAGAACCTGTATTATGAAATAAGACCTAAGAAAAACAAACCACAAACCATCAAGGAGATCATTAGTGTGATCAGAAAAAGGCCGGGTCAAAGTGGTATTATCTATTGTTTGAGTAGAAAATCGACCGAGGAAATTGCCGAGAACTTACAGGTTAATGGCATCAAGGCCTTAGGCTACCATGCGGGTATGGACTCTTCTACCCGCTCAAAACATCAGGATGCCTTCCTTATGGAAGACGTTGATGTGATTGTGGCCACTATAGCTTTTGGAATGGGTATAGACAAGCCTGATGTACGCTTTGTAATTCACTATGATGTTCCTAAAAGTATAGAAAGCTACTACCAGGAAACAGGCCGTGCCGGACGAGATGGTATTAAGTCGGATTGTATTCTTTTTTACGACTATAAAGACCTTTCAAAACTTGAACATTTTCTAAAAGACAAACCTGTTTCGGAACGAGAGGTGGGCATGCAGCTTTTAGAGGAAATGGCAGCTTTCAGTGAAAGCTCAGGATGTAGACGTAAGGGTATTCTTCATTATTTTGGTGAAGACCATGACGACCATGCATGTCGTATTGAGGGCAAGATTAAGATGTGCGATAACTGCATGCATCCAAAAGAACGTTTTGATGCACAAGAAGACGTAAAGAAAGTACTTCAGCTGTTGCTTGACATAAAGGATAAATTCCTTATTAAGCATATTATACAAGTTATCAGAGGTGAGAAAAAACAGCGTGTTGTTTCTTATGAGCACGATCAGCTCAAGAGTTTCGGTTTTGGAAAAGACCGCGACTTTAACTATTGGAAGAGCATTATCAGATCATCCATGTTGGAAGGTTTGATTGCGAAGGATATTGAGACCTATGGCACACTTAGGGTAACGGAAGAAGGACTCAACTTCATTAAGAAGACACATCCTGTAGAAGTGGCTATAGACCATGACTTTGAGGAAGATACCAGTGATGCAGTAGTAACTACCGGCCAAAAACAAGATGGGTATGACAAAGTGCTGTTTACCCTTCTAAAGGAAAAACGCTATGAAGTAGCTCATGCGCACGAACTCCCTCCCTATATCATTTTCCAGGACCCTTCTTTGGAAGAGATGGCAATACGCTATCCTATTTCCATGGAGGAGATGAGCAATATTGTAGGGGTAAGCCAAACAAAGGCACAGCGATATGCAAAGCCTTTTATTGAAGTCATCAAAAAGTATGTAGAGGAAAACGAGATTGAGCGTCCTGACGATCTAATTGTAAAGTCGGTGGTTCAGAAGTCTGCCAACAAAGTGTACATCATCCAGTCACTTGACAGGAAACTAGATTTTGATGACATTGCCAATGCAAAGGGTATGTCAATGGAGGACCTGATGAATGAAATTGAGAACATCGTTCAATCAGGTACAAGACTGAACCTTGACTATTATGTAAACGACCTTCTGGACGAAGATGATCAGGAGGAGCTTTTTGATTACTTTAGAGAGACTGAAGATCCTTCAATTGAAGCCGCGCTAGCCGAGTTTGGTGAAGACACCTATAGCCTTGAAGAGTTGCGATTGGTAAAGATCAAGTTCATCTCAGAAATGGGTAATTAACCCATCCTTGTTAGTTCTCTAAAATTGACGTCTTGAAGTTTAGAACGGAGCTCGATATTCCAAATTATCCGTTCTCCATACGCCATGGTGATTCTACTTGCCTTTTAGGCTCATGTTTCTCAGAAAACATTGGTAATCGCCTAGCACACAGCAAAATATCGCATAGTGTCAATCCACATGGTATTGTATTCAATGCGCATTCCTTATTAAGTCTTTTAAAGGGTGCTTTGGAAGAGCAATCAACTGATGAAACTCTTTATGTAGTATCGGAAGAATGGTGGTATAGTCTTGCCTACCCATCTGCTCTTTCGGCAGAAAACAAGCAGCAACTTACGCTGGCCATCGACAAAAAGAACCAAGAACTGAGAAAGGCTTTAATGGGATGCCAGGTAGTTTTTATTACCCTTGGTACTTCCTGGGTCTACTACCACAAGGAACTTCAGACCTATGTTGCCAATTGCCACAAGCTGCCACAAAACCGCTTTGAAAAGAGGATTCTCAGCTTTGAACAAAACAGTAAATACCTAAGGGATATCCAGGACTTGCTCGTCTCATTTAATCCCAATCTCAAAGTCGTGTTCACGGTAAGTCCCGTAAAACATGTAAAGGACGGCATAGCAGAAAACTCCTGGAGTAAGGCCATACTTTTAGGTGCCATTAGACAGGAACTTAGGCCCAACTTTTCTTACTACTTCCCTAGTTACGAATTGTTGACAGAAGACCTGCGTGATTACCGCTACTACAAGAAAGACCTTGTACATCCCAATGAAATGGCCATAGACTATATCTGGGAGAAGTTTTCAAGTGCTTTTTTCTCTGAACCTACCAAGGCCACTAACAGAAAAATAGGCAAGGTGCTTAGTGCGGCTCGTCATAGAATTCTTGAACCCGGAAAAAGGACAGGACACTTTGCTCAAAAGCAACTACAGTACATAGATGAAATAGAGCTTGAAATAGGCTCTGGGTACTTTGATAACGAAAAGGATTGGTTTCAGTCCTTACTCTAACGAATGGTGAACCTCGCTATACCTATGGCTTCATTGGAACTACCGTATACCGAAACCAGGTAAACACCTTTTGAGAGACCAGATACTTCGTACAAGCCTGCATCATAATCAAATGCATCCTCCTTTACTACTTGTCCCATAAGATTAAGCACTTCTATCCGCTCACTGCCTTTAGGTAGCTTTACCCAGGCTGCATCACTGGCAGGGTTAGGGTACACACTTAGCAATTGGGGAAGTACATCATTTTTACCAACAATCACTCTATCAAGCTGCAAGTACTCAATGGCTACAATAGTATCGTTCACAGGGTCTCTCTCCGCCCTTATTAAAGGCATACCAAAACGTTTGGCGTAAAACTCATAGTAGTAGACAGAATCAACATTGGCATTTCTTGTGGTATCACCATTGAAAATGGTAACAGTAGAATCCTTACGTACTTCCATCAAATCAATCATGATAACATCGTAGGTACTGTCATTGTCCATTTTGAGCGTACCATAGTTCACTACGTCCATGTCTCTGGTAATGTCAAGCCAAAGATTTAGGGTAATGTTAGGGTCAGTAAGACTCACACTCACTTTACCACCTGTAACAATGTCATCATTAAGCGTTAGCGGAATTGGAAGAAAATTAATGGAAGTATCAAAACGTTCAACTGGCTCATCTGCGGGCAGTGTGTTAGGGTCCGTGAGAAGTCCTAAAACAAAGTAACCCGAGTCAGTTTTCTCGCAGAAAAAGTCAAACTCATCATGCTGAATGATATTGGCATCGCCCAATGAATCAGCATACTGATGCAAGGCTGGATCACTAAAATGAATCATTGTTTGCTCCCCTCCTTTCACCCAACTTGCATCCCAAGTAGCATTTTGGCTACTTTGACCAGGATTAAAACTTGACATTAGCACAGTAGAAACATTCCTATACAGGGTATCTCCTACTTTCGGCAAATCACCCTTTTTAAGTGTGATTTGAGCAAATCCGTTAGACGCCAGTAAAAGAGTAAAGAAGGCTAAAAAACAACGCATAAAAACAATTTGATAACAAATAACCCAATAATTCACTTCCTTAGGGAAGAAATGGGTTTAAAAAAGGCAAACTACTTGGTAAACTACAATTCAATGATGACACCAAGAGAAGGCAGCGTAGTACCTAAGCTGTTATCCAACAAGGTATATTGATACCTTCCCTGATTAGTAACAATGGGCATACCTGATGCATCTCTGTCAACATCCAGATTCGGTTGCGCGGCTTGAGATGAGCCAAAGACATTTTGAACATCGAAATATAAATTCAGGTTGAAATTCTTAAAGAAGAACTTCTTGTCTACTCTTACGTCCAGCTGCTGATAGGTAGATGTTCGTAACGTGTTTAGCTGATTGTAGTCTGGAAGTCCTCTTCCGGTAACATCCCAAACTTCAGGCCTTGTAGAGTACTCAATGTCAAACGGGGTGTAAGGCGAACCGGTAACAAACCACCAACGCGCACCTACTTCCCAATTCCTGGCAAACTTTTTACCCATGGTAAGTGATGACATGTGACGGCTGTCCCAAGCAGATGGGATATACTCTCCGTTCTTATCCTTAAACTCTGACCACAATGTGGTGTAAGAAAGAATTCCGTAAAAACCTTTGAACAAACGCTGTTGGAACAAAAACTCAATGCCATAAGTGCGTCCTTCAGAACTTGATTCCGCGGGTTCGTTTCCAATTACCCCAAAATCACTGCCCAAATTGGCAAGAGAAATAGAATCTGTAAGTAAAAATGGATAATTGCTGTACACCTTATAGAAGCCTTCAAGAGTGAACCGGGAATTGCTTTTAGTACGCCACTCTATACCTCCTACAAGATGATCACTTTGGATATATCCCAGTCGGTCTTGGTTTACCAGATCGTTTTCATTGTCTCTGTATCCCAGCACTGTGTTGGGTGGTAGTTGAAAATACCTGCCAGTATTGAAGTTTAGTGAGAGCCGCTCATTAATAGCATAAGAAGCCGAGAACCTGGGAGAAAACTGACGGAACAAATTGGACATCTCTTCATTGTAATCAGCTCCATCCATTCTAAGCCCCAGTGATAGTACAAGGCGGCTATCAATCAACTTTTTACTGGCTTGCCCAAAAACTGAATAGCGGTTGTAGTCAAACTCCGAATTAAAATTGCGCTCAATAACTCCTAAAGGAGTGGCTATTCTATTGTAAGTGGCATTG